>Ga0209092_10002561_pt1 | contig 16625 bp, 27 predicted proteins | sample FraStrMetagenome_FD_187446 | JGI IMG/M metagenome (GOLD analysis project Ga0209092, IMG submission 187446) | Marine eukaryotic phytoplankton communities from Arctic Ocean - Fram Strait ARC3M Metagenome (SPAdes) (version 2) | ecosystem: Environmental > Aquatic > Marine > Oceanic | place: Fram...
CGAACCCGTCAAACGCTCCATCTTCGATAATAATATCTGCTTCTGGAAAATCATCCTCGCTAGTAGGCATCTCCACTGTTTGATTTATGTCTGCCATTGCTTTGCCCCCTTGCCCTGTTATATACTAACATTATTTAGTCGTAAAAAAAGGGTTGCAACCTAATGAAGCAACCCTTTTTAGTTTTTATATGTTTAACTTAGAAGTTAACACTCATCTTAATACCTGGTGTTACTTCTGATGCATCAAAGTTATAGTTTACATCTGCTGTTACTGTTAAGTCATTAATTGCAGTTGTATACTCTAAACCTGCATTTTCAGTCCAGTCATTTTCGTCACCGTTTAAGTATGCTGTTACGCCAAATGCAGTTACATCTGTTTCAAGTGCAATCACATCTGCTGCTAGTGTACTTGTTGCGCCAACGCCAAAGCCGTTTACATCAGTTGATGCGCGGCCAGCCCAAACATACTTGTCTGTTGTGTTATTCCAGTCTACTGCTGCTGTCAAGTCTAGTACTGAAATTTCTGTTGTATATGATAACTGTGCGTTTGATACACTACTAACATCTGTTGAGATATCTGTAAAGCCTAAAGCTGCACTTACACCCATTGCAGATACTTGTAGTGATTCAGTCATTGCTGCGTTTGGATCGTTTAATGAATCAAATCCTGTTGCTGCGATTGCTGTTGGCAAAATGCCACCTTGGTCGCCAAACGATAATGTCGCTGCTCCTACTGTTGTTCCTAAGTGCCAGTCGTCAATAACTAGGTCGTTGGACGTACCACGAGCTAATTCGATTGCGCCAAAAGCTACTCCGGAATTATGGTTAAAGTCAAGGTTGAAGCTAGGTGTAGCTACATACTTGTCTGTTGTTTGATTTTCTGTTACATCCAGTTCGATTGAACCTGAGATAACTGTGTCGGCTAAAGCCGTTGATGCAGCCATAACGGCCACTGTCGCTAGTACGAATGTACGCATTTTAGATAGTCCTTTTTTTATTATTTTTTATCATCGAGCTTATCATTTTGTTTCTTTGCTCGCTTACTACTTATGCACAATTGCAAAAAGTTTGTCTTTTATGAACGTAACTTTTCTGTTGCCAGGTAAGTTACCAACCCCTACATACCTATTTCTAGGCTGCTAAAGCTATATTTGCGTTTGCAATTATAAAGTTTCTTCGCGATAACCGTGCTTAGATCCGGATGACTCCACTAACTCTACTAATCCGCCTGTCGATCCTAGTTCAGCCCCATCAAAAATACATTCCCAGTTTATCAGATCTGTTGCTTAGTGTTATACACATAGCAGAATGTACTTTTGGTGGAGCTGTCGGGTACTGCCCCCGAGTCCAGCTCGTCGTTTGAATTGCTTCAACGTCATGCTATATTTATACACTCTTTTTAGATTGTTGTCAACCTTTTTTTGCATATAAATTTAGATTTTTACTTTTTTAATATATCTTTCATTGTATCACGTGCTATAGTAGAAAATAATCTAGGTGCAATACTGTGTATAATAAGAGCGGGCACTAATAGCTGTAATCTTACAGCAATTGTTAGTGCATGTAACATATGTTGTATAGGTGTCATTTTTGCTTTTTTAAGATGCAGTTTACATTGCTTACTTAACATAATTTAATTTCCTTTTCTGCAATGGTTTAATTGCTGCTTCTGCTTGACTGCGGTTCCAAGAAAACTTCTTCATAGCGTCATTGTATAGTTGTTCTTCGTCCTTTGCCACGTCAATGAGACCTCGCAAAAAAGTATCTATCTCTATCCAATTCATATAAACATGTCTAACTTTTGTTCAGCTTCTTCTTGTTTTTCTTCTTTGTCTGGTCTAATTGGTTCAAGCCAAGTATCAGCAATATAAGCCTTAGGACTAGGTCCTAACTGTATGTTTATATCATCACCTTCAATCCACCAAAAATGATCGTGTACTAAACAAGTGCAAGTCATGCCATGTGCTTCGAACTGTTCTCCTGCTTGATATTTACCTATATACTCAACTACTTTTACTACTCGTCCAATGTTACCTGGATTCACTGAGTGTATTATACGGGCAAAGTCCCCTGGTCTACACTTCATTGCTAGTCTTAGTCTTTTCGTATTTAATTACCATTGCTGATAGTTCATCTGACTTCATTAACCAGCCGTCTTCATTTACAATAAACACATCTCCTGGTCTGTATAAAGGATTTTCTTTTCTATCTTTCGACTTACCGTCTTTAGATAACCCCATTACTTCGCCTGGCCAGTCGCCTTCTACACGAAAGCCTCTACCTGGCAAGCTATTAATCGTATAATCTACCCACATCATGTTAATATAATCCTAAAAGTTCCCAGCCATGGTTGGCTATCGCGTTTGTTATAATTGCAAGACAAGTTGCAATATGTAGCAACACCCATCCGGTGCGCACTATTGCAACTTTGTCTGCTTTACGATTGTCGTCGTAGGCCTTGGTGCCTATTGCTTTACACCATAGGTCCCACATTACATTGCGTTCTTTTTCTCGATAATTTCTTTGCGGCGCTCTTTAGTAAGTTTGCCTAAGTTGCCAAGTGCTGTGCGAGCTCGCGTTGCGGCTGCTTTTACACCTTTATCTTCGAACGTTGCATGCTCTGTAAGATAGTTATTAAATGCTTGTACGATTTCATCGTGTGTCGGTTGTGACATTATAGTTCTCCTTTATTAATGTTATTTTATTATAAACTCTTTTTTACAGTTTGTCAACCATTACTTAGTTGCATAGCCGTATTTGTTTAAGATTGGCCTAGCCCATGGGCATCTACTCGGCATACTTCTTCTGCTTCCGCTAGATCCCCAACATCGCTTGCCGCCGATATCAACATGTATAAATGTATTGTATATTCCAATTCCGCGAATACCGTTCTGAATTGCCTTTTCAATAAACACAACTCTATCGCTAAAACTATAGTTTGACATAACAACATCACACGCCATAGCTTTACCTGATCCGATAGGCCGACCCATATGTAAACTAGTTTTTGCCGAACCTTTTAATTTTCCATTATATATAGGATCTCTATATGCACTTGTAATTACAAGTGTTTGACCCCAATCCTTTGCTAATCTAATTAATTTATTTTCTAGCTCAGGCTCCAATGTTGGGTCAGTATGCGGCAAAAAGTTTAATCTTGGATTCGAAGTTCGTTTGAACGAACTAGTATTCTCAGGTGTTTGTTGTGGCCCAGTTACGCCGTTTACTGGACTAGTATTGTTTGCTAAAAATTCTCCATCGCCGTTTGAAATGCCGCCGTCACCGTATTCTAGCACTTCTGAATTTTCTTCTTGAGGATTCATAAATTCTGTAAGGTATGCTCTGTGTTCTGGAGTAATGTTAACAGCAAAAGGAAACAAATTGCCCACAAGTACATCTGCCGAACCTGTTGCCAAGTGTCCGCATGTAGCATCGTCTCCTGAAATTACAATAAGTTTGCCTTCAGCATAGATTTTACTTTGATTTCCTGCTGGAATTGTAGGAGCAGCATGTTCTCCAACACCGTGGCCTGCTACAGCATCATTGTCAACAATAACTAGTTGTCCGTTAGCAAAGACAGTACCTTGGCTAGGAATTAAGTCACCGCCTGCGGTATCATTATCTCTGCTAACACCGGCCATTAGGCTAACGCAATTCCACTTGTTTGTGCTGTATACTGTTTAGCAATCTCTGTTTCAGTCTTTGCTACACAACTTACTGCATTTGCATTTAGTACAAACTTACCGTCCGGGCTTACGCTGAACATAAAAGGTGCTAGTCCTAGTCCTTTTTCTCCTGCGATAAGTACCATCGGCTTTTTTACTGTGTAAGACTTGTCATCTTCTTTTTCTAAACGTCCGATGATTTCTTCACCTGAGCTTAGTTTAAATGAGACATTGTCCCCTATTTTGTATGGTGTTTCGATTAGCATATTATAATGTAAATCCTGTTCCGTTATAGTTAGTATTTTCTACGTAGATGCCTAGTTTATCAAAGCCGCCAATGTTCTCTCCGTTAATACGAATTTGTGGAACTGTGCGAGCACCTGGGAAACTTTCTAGTAGTTCTTCTTTTGTGTAGTCAGTGCCAAGTGACTTGTATGTGTATTCTAAATTACGAGCTTCGCAAAATGCTTTTGCTTTGTCACAAAACGGACACTGTGGCTTGCCAAATATTTCAATCATAAACTAAATCCTTTTAAGCTATCAGTGCTTACGTCTTGTTTAATACCGCCTACGATATATGATTCAACTTCTGTTTCTTGTGGAGCAACTTGTAGACCTGAACTTGACAACCAATGCTGTGTCCACGGTAGTGGGTTAGTGTTTACTGGTTGATCAAAGATAGGCTTTAATCCAAGTGCTTTTAGTCTGCGGTTAGCAATGTATTCTACATACTGGTTTAATAGTGTTGTGTTTAAACCAATCATACTACCGTCTTTGAACAAATAGTCTGCCCAGTCTTTTTCTTCTAGAACACAATCACGCCATGCTTCATACACATCTTCTTCGCACTCTTTAGCAATTTCAGCCATCTCTGGATCATCTTTGCCTTGCGCCCACAACTTCAATACGTGTGTGCTTAGTGCTAGGTGTTGTGCTTCGTCGCGAGCAATAAGACTAATAATCTTAGCTGAGCCTTCCATTAGCTTTAGTTCGCCAAAGCCAAATGTACAAGCAAAACTTACATAGAAACGCAAGCCTTCTAAGATATTAACTGTCATCATTGCCATGTATAACTTGCGCTTAACTTCACGCAAGCTACCTTCGCCTCTATGATTGTAAGCATCGGCTGCTTCTGTAAATGCATCATAGTGCTTAGTAACACTAGTTGCTCGAGCAATAATCTTTTCGTCATCTAAAATAGTATCAAACACTTCTGACGGGTCAGCATATACATTCTTCATAATGTGTGTATAGCTACGTGAGTGGATTGTTTCAAAGAAGTCCCAAGTAACAATGCAGCCTTCTAGTTCAGGAAGTGAAACATGCGGCAAAAATGCTAGGCATGGACCACGTCCTTGGACACTATCTAATAATGTTTGATATTTCAGATTACTTGTAAAGATATGCTTCTGCTCAGGGCGGAAGTTAGCAAAGTCTGCACGATCTTTCTGCAAACTTACTTCTTCAGGGCGCCAAAAGTAACCAAGCATTGTTTGGTTAAGTTTATCAAATACAGGATGTCGGAACGTATCGTATCTCTGCGTGTTCATATCTGCTCCGAAGAACATATCTTGTTTTGTAAAATCAACCTTGTCTTGATTAAATATTGTCTTTGCCATCTATCTTCTTTCCTTATACCTTAATGTATAATACGAGTGTACTATACTTCTATTTCTATGTCAACCTTAGATTGCACAAGCATCACATGCTTCATCATCTTCAAAATCAATTTCACTAGGTGCTAATGCTTCTAGCGGTGTGTCATCTTCTAATTCACTTGGATCAGTTTTATAATCGTAAGTGTTTTGATAGTACGAAGTCTTCCAACCCATTTTATAAGTGGTTAATAAGTCTTGCATCATTTGACTCATTGGCACTTCGTTGTCTGGATAGTGTGTTGGATTGTAACTCCAGTTTCCACTAATACCTTGATCAAAAAACTTCTGCATAACAGCAACAATATTAATATATCCTGTGTTGTTAGGCATCTCCCATAACAATGTGTAGTGGTTCTTTAGTGTTTGGTACTGTGGAACAATCTGCTTAAGAGGCCCTTTCTTGGACTTCTTAACGGACAAGTATCCTCTAGGTGGTTCAATTCCGTTTGTTGCGTTCGACACAACGGAACTGCTTTCTGAAGGCATCTGTGCGGACAATGTGCTGTGCCGTAAGCCGTGCTCCTTGATATCATTGCGTAGGCTATCCCAATCATAGTTTAATTTGTTCTCCACTACTGTGTCTACATCCTTTTTATATGTATCAATAGGAAGGATGCCTTTACTATATTTAGTGCGGTTAAAGTACTCACAAGCACCTCGCTCCTGCGCTAATTTGTTGCTGGCACGTAATAGATAGTATTGAAAAGCTTCTGATAAGTCATGTACTAGTTTCCATGCTTCTTTGTCTTGGAACTTAGCATGATTCTTAGCAAGATAGTGTGCTAGCCCAACGTAGCCTACGCCCAACGAACGTCTTGCTTTTGTGCTAATCTCTGCCGCTTTGATTGGATAGTTTTGATAGTCGATAATTTCTTCTAATGCACGTACTGCTAGTTCACATAGTTCTTCTAGGTCGTCTAGTGATTTAATAAGTCCTACATTAATAGCACTTAGAATACACAATGCAATTTCGCCGTCTTCGTCATCAATGTGTTCTAATGGCTTAGTTGGCAATGTAATCTCTTGACATAAGTTACTCATGTAAACTGGATCTAAGAATGAACTATGTGTATTACAGTGGTCTACATTCATAATGTAGATACGTCCTGTTTCTGCACGTTCTTTGATTAGCGCACTAAACAATTCCATTGCAGGAACTTTCATTTTCTTGATGCTTGTTGCACGTTCGTATTTTTCATATAGCTCTTGGAACTTGTCTGGATCTCCAAAGTATGCTTCATACAATCCAGGAACATCATGCGGCGAGAAAAGAGTTATATCTCCACCGGATAATAATCTTTCATACATTGTTTTGTTAAGCTGAATCGAATAGTCTAACTTACGTACTCTGTTGTCCTCTGTGCCTTTGTTGTTCTTTAGCACAAGTATATCTTGGATCTCTTGATGCCAAAAAGGAAAGTGTGTTGTAGCACTTCCGCCACGCACACCATTTTGTGTACAACAACGTACTGTACTTTCAAACTTCTTTAGAAACGGAACTAGACCAGTATGGGCAACTTCGCCGCCTCTAATACGTGAGTTTACTCCACGGATTCGTCCTGCGTTGATTCCGATTCCTGCTCTTTGTGCAGTATATCGTCCAATGGCCATATCGCTTGCGAAGATACTGTCGAGCGTGTCGGCAGCGTCGACAAGAACACAACTGGCAAACTGACGAACTGGAGTACGGACGCCTGCCATGACAGGCGTTGGGATATTAACTTTAAAAAGTGAGGTCGCATCGTAGTATCTCCTTACATAGTGCATACGTGTTTCTGCTGGATAGTTTGCAAAAAGTGTTGCTGCAATCATCATATACATAAACTGCGGTGTTTCGTATATTTCTTCGTTACTGCGATCCTGTACAAGATACTTGTCAACTACTTGGCGCAAGCCTGCATAGGTAAAGTTCTCATCACGCTTGTGATGAATATAACGATCTAATGTTGCAATCTCTTCTTCTGTGTAACTAGTAAGGATAGCAGGATCATAAATGCCACGAGCAATGTTTGATTTAATGATATCAATAAACGAAATAGCTTCATATTCGCCAAACACTTGTTTGTATAACCCATAACTTAATAAACGTGCTGCTGCGTATTGATAATTTGGCGACGATAGACTAATTAAATCATTAGCACTTCTAACTAAAATTTCTTGTATTTGACTAGTTGCCATCCCATCATAAAATTGTAAATTAGCATTCATTTCAATTTGACTGCTACTAACGCCTGCTAAATCTTTACAGGCTTCTTCAACAACAAAGTGTATCTTATCAATATTAAGATGCTCTTTAGTACCGTCACGTTTGACGATTTGGGTTCCGTTTGACATTATCTCTCCTAGTCTCTTCTATGATTAATATTTATTGCCTCTGAGGCAACAGGTATTTCTTTTCGGTTATCAGAGAAGCAGGCAACTCATCAACCGGTATATATGTACTATTATAATACCCGATTGCGGATTTGTCAACTGCTAATATGTAATAACTTTCAGACTTTTGTTTGTCTGTATTGATAGTTATTTGAAATGAAGAACCATTAAAACGATCGGTTAACTGTAAGGAATAACACATACCTAGTACGCGAGTGAACTGACAGTACTGGTTCTCTTGTAGAAGCTGCCATGGGTCTGGCCAGCTCTTTTTGTCCCATGCGTCCGTATGAATACTCACTGTTGGAGCAGTGTTATAACAGTCGATTACATCTTGAATTGGGTCTTTTGATTCCTCAAGAGCATGTCTAAAAGCAACCCAGGCGACTAGCCTGTCTTCATAAGTTTTGTCAAACATTACTCACCAGTGGCGTCGATTGTTGTTTTTCTGTTTCTTATCTTAAATTCTAACTGCGATAGATCATCTGCAGGCATAGCACTAGCTATTAACACATCAATTGATTCGTTCTCTGCATCGCCATCTGCATCTTGCACAAGTGCTGTAAAGTTAATTACAGTCTCGTATGCAGATGCACCCATATAATCGTATGCGTCTGAAACTGATACAGTTTTGTCATTGCCATTAATTGATAGCTTTAGTGTACCTGTTCGTGTAGCTGAGTAGTTTCTACTAGTTAGGATGTAGTCTATTTCAAACTGCTGACTAGCAATGTCTACTTCTCCTGGAAGTCTAAAACGTTTTTGTGCTGCACCTGTTGTAATACTGTTTAGTACGTGTGTTTCGCCAAACTCGGCATGCACTGCGCCTTCAATTTCTGGAAGGTACGGACTAGTAGTCCAATAACCAGGAGTGTAAGATAACACTGCTGTTCTTGAGAAGTAATCGCCTTTTGATACGTTACCCGGAACACTATATTTAATTACCGCATCTGTTGCAAGATATTCGGCAGCACCACTTGTACCTACTAAAGCAAAGAAGTTGTTCTCGCTAGTATTGCCCTTGCCAAACTTAATGTATACTGCACTTTTATTAATGTTGTTAAAGTTACAATCTGTCCAACGGTTGTTGTACGGACCTGTATTCTTACCTGAGTTAGCTGCTGCATCTAATGTTAGTAACCCTGCACCAAATGTAAGTCCCCATGACAATGTGTTAAAGTTACAAGATTTCCATAAGTTATTATGTATATCCCAATCACTTATTACTGCATATGCAAAGCCGTCAAACGTACAATTGTCAAATATATTGTTCTTTGTTTCAACTGTGCCGCTTAGGCTATTCATTTCAACAGCAACATCAGTTGTTGCTACTGCGCTGCCGCTTACCCAAGGACCTTTAAACTTAATGTCTTTAAACATACTGTCTTTACAGTTATTAAGAATAAGTGCCTTATTTGCAACTGTTGTTTCTAATGTTAGACCTTCTAGTCTAATGTTAGTAGGTTGATTAAGTGTTGTAGTTGATGCATTACTTGCAGGAGTTCCTACAATGCTACTACTGTTTACAGTATCAAATATTGTTGTTGACGCTGTTGTAGTTCTAATAATAGTTTTATCTGATCCTGCTCCTACTAGTGTAGCGTATGGAGGAATGTGTATAGTGCTATCAACAATGTATACACCTGGTTCAAGATGTAGGACTACTCTACTCTGTGTGCTACCTTTAATTGCATCATTCAAATATAATTGATCAATTGCTGCTTGTAGTTTTACAGTTGCTACTTGACTTACTGTACCTGTTAATCCAAATGATCTTACACTTACTCTATCATCAAGTCGATCTTGTAAACTTCTACGTACCGGACTATCAATGCTGCCACCCGTTAATAGGAACGCATCTGCTTGTCTATATGTATACGTATCAGCAAGGGCAAAAATATTATCGTATTGCGTTAATAGCTTAGTATTACCTACTGCTGGCGATCCTTCTGCTACACTACCGTTACCAATAAATAATTCTTGTGTATCAACTGCCCATCCAAACTCACCGGACGCAAGTTGTGGTAATCCACTTCCTATATTCTTCTGTCCTCGTCTGATTTGTATACGTGATATTTGAACTACGGCCATGTTTCGCTTCTCCTGAAATATTATTAGTATTTATGCGAACTTCTCGTAATAGGTATACACTCTGTTGTACCATTCGTTGCGCCACTCGTCATATTCATGTGGCCATACATCAAACTGCTGATATGTTTCACCGCCTAGCAACATTCCGTCATCTCCGCGACTACACATAAAGATATGTCCTTCACGTATGTTAGTGCCGTAGATTTCATTGTGTGCTTCTGCGTATGCTACTAGCTGTAAGAAATAGTTTTGTACATACTCTAGCTTCTTAGGCTTGTTAGTTTGCTTAAAGTCCATAATACAGGGCTGGCCTTTGTACTGTCCTACAAGATCAGTCGTTCCTGCGTACATTTGAGGCACGTAAAGCGCCACTTCGCTACCCCATATCTCATCTACATCACCCATTGCGTGTTCTAAGACTTGCTGTGCCATTGCGTGTGCTTTCTTAGCAAATGGGTTACCACCCGGAGTTGGCATTACACCAAAGTCAACATAGTCTTCCAAATACTTGTGCATGCGTGTTCCAACACCTGCAGCTTCTGTAACAACTTCTTGTGCTTTCTTTTCGCCTACACGTTTGCGCCACGCCATTAGTCCTGACTTATCGCTCGTAGCATCAAGGATAGTTGTAACACTTGCCACAGCACCGCCATCGGGTGTCATGTACTTGCGTTTGCCTTCTACTTGTTTTCGTGAAATTGGCTTATAGTCGTACTTAGGGGTAATTAAACTACCTGCGGCTAAGTCTTTTGTTTCTGTCATAGATATTCTACTCCGTAAGTTATTAATACTATAATAACAGAAGTTTATCTAATTGTCAAGTGTTTTTAAAGTTTATCGCCTACGTCAGTTGCTGACTTGGCCATTTGTGATACTGTGTTACTATTTGTAGTATCACCTTGCGGAGTATCTGTTGCTTGCTGTTTAGTTTTAGGCTCAATACCTTTTTCACTAAAATTTTGTATCATAGCTTTTAGTCTTGGATCAGTATCATAAGCAGCTTTGAATGTTCCATAGTCAAACTGTTCGCCACCAATGTTTTGCATTAGTTTATTTAGATCAAGATTTTGCGAGTCTGATCTAATATCGTTTGGTTGTGGTTTTTTAAAGTGCAGAAATAAAGAAACGCCTTTTTGATCGGCGCTTCCTATTACTGTTCTTAAAATTTGTACTAACTTAGAAGAAGTATTTTCCTCTTCATAAAGTTCAAATACTTTCATTCAACTAATACCTTACTTGCTAGGCTTACTTAAAATTGATCCTAGTCTACGTGAAGTTTCGATCATTTTTTTCTTGTGCATACGTGATTCACGTTTAGCTCTGCCTGCTTCATCTTCGCCACCAGCTGCTGGAGCCGCTGCGTCAAATCCGTCTGTTTCCATGTCCATGTCATCTGTTGGTTCCATGTCTGGCTCATCCATTGCATCCATTGCAGGTTCTTCATCGCCCATATCCATTGCAGGTGCTTCACCTTCACCAGTTAGCATGCCTACGCCTGTTGTCAATGCAACTCTTGTTGTTTCCATTGATGCGTATAGTTGCTCTAGTGCTGGCTTAACTGCCATTGTAAATGCTTCACTTTGTTGTGCGCCCATTTCGTCACGGATTGCATCAGCTAGTTCTAGCATGGATTCAGTTTGCATTTCTGCTGTGTCTTCCATCCAACCAGTTAATCTGTCAACCATGTCTTTAGATGCCATTACTAGTTCTGCTTTATCTTCTTCACCTTCTTTTAGTAAGGAAGCATAGTAATTATTAATAATGTCTTTTCCTTCGTCTATATGTTTTGATTCTTTCATGTAATCTGACTCCTTAACCCAGCAATCCTGTGTAGGATCATTACAATCGTTTTTGCAATCTGTTGTTGGCTTACCAAATGTGTCGCCGCACTCTTTACAAACTGCTTTCACTGCACCTTCATTTACAGTTGATTCATTTTTTGCATCTTTAGCAGCTTTCTTCATTGGCTCTTTTTTGTCGCCATCTTTATCTAGATCTAAAAAGTCTGGTTTGCCACCTTTGCTATCTTTTTTAGCTGGTGCTGCCTTGCCGCCTTTTTTATCTTGGTATGCTTTAAGTCCTGGCGGAATATCACCTTCTTGAATGTCTGCTCTTTCACTAATTGCTGCATTAAGAACGTCTAGGAAGAGTTTGTTCTTACTGTAGGTTTTGTTATTAGGCAATCCACCAAAACTTTCATTAGTCTCAATATCAAATACTTTTGATCTAATTTTGTTTCTAGCATCTTGTAACTGCTCAAGTGTAAATGATTCAACATTTATCTTTGTTCCAAACTTTTTTGCCATTGTTTCATTCAGCTGTTTAGATGTAGCTGGTTTGTTCATATCTCTAATGTTCATTTTTGCTCTTCCTCAAGTACAATAGTATTATTATAGTTATTTATACGTTTTATCTGAATATGATATTATCCAGACTGTCCTTAGCCCTTGCAGTGCGCATTTTAGCTATCTCTAGTCGGTTTAAAGAAATGTCTCGTTTGATAGGTTCTTTTGTAGTTTTGTAAGTATTATTAAAAAACATTGCATCCATATAATTTTTTTGTATAATATTATCTAACTCCATTACTTTCTCAGTGTTATCGCAGCCATCGGCTAAACTTTTTGCAAGTGCAAGTGCTGCTGTTTTACTGAATGTAATTGTTATTTGTTTTTTATCTTTGACATCAAATATTAGAAAACCTTTTTTACTTTCTCTAATAACAATTTTGCCAACACGAATGCTATTTCCTTTTTGATAAGGAAACAAACTAGGATCTAACTTATCTTCGATTAGATGTTGTAAATCTTTAAGTAGTTCTGTTTTTGTCATTTCTTGCAACCATTATAACGTTGTTCTCTCGTATTTTACTTACCAGACTTTTTCGTATTAGGTTGGTCATTATGACTTGTTGTCTTTCAGTAAGACTAGCATAAGGAGTAGGAGCATTTAATTTGTCAAGCTCAACTTTTTCCTCATTGGTCATAAAGATTCTAAAATCATTTATTAATTCGTTTAGTTTCATTTAATAGACTGTAACTGCTTTTGCAATTGTGCTTTTTGTGCATCAATAGCTTTAATTTGATCTTGTACTTGCTTGCGTTGTGCTTGTACTTGTTTTTTACGTTCTTGTTCTGCCTTTGCCATCGACTGTGGATTTGCTGGTGCAGTTGTTGGTTGTGTACTTGCAGGACCTGCTGCACTAGTTGCTTGTGGCACTTGTGGTTGTCCTGGCATTGCTGGAGGTGTCATTGCTGTTTGATCTAATTCAAAAATTTTCATGTTCTTTTTCTTCCTCTAGCCTTTGGCTTATTCATTGACTTTACACGTTTTGATGTTGCTGTTGAAGACTTAGTAATTCCAGCCTTTCGAGTCATCATGCCGCCTGCACGTTTTTTTGTTAGTGACAGTGTCTTACTTTTTTGTATATTAATTGGAGCATTACACGCTGCTGGGCTTGCACGAACTTGTCCCTTACGTGGTCCACTAGTACATCTAAACTTTAAACTTTGCGATGCGCCAGTTCTAGCATGTGCTCTAGTTGTGCCTTCTTGTAATATATCAGCTACTTTCATCTATTCAACTTTCCCTTGTTTAGTCGAATACTAGCTGGATTAGTGCGCTTGGTCTTCTTTGCTTTACGAGCCATCTTCTTGCCCAATCTTGCTCGGGTGCGTTTCATTAAGGCTCGTTGCTTAACATCCATTGGGGCAAAACATTGTGTAGGTTCTGCAACAACTCTTCCGTGACGAAGACCGCCAGTACATCTGTACTTGCGTACAAGTTTAGTGCCCTTGCGAGCCCATACTTGTTTTTCTTCTAATTGGTCTATAAAAAACTCTCGTAATAACATATAGTTATTTATCGAGAGTGTATCAGTTAAGTAATATTACGATAACGATTGATAGTAAGCTAGCTACGACTGTGCCTGCTGTGCCGATAAGTACTTTGGTAATTGATTTCTGTCCTTCAATCATATCATTATGAATATGATCAATTTTCTTTTCAACTTTGTTTAGACGTCCTTCTAAGGCATCGTATCTAATTGCACATAAATCTACGTGCGCTTCTAAACTTTGTCTTTCTAAGTCAGTAGTTGACATTATTGCTCTCCATTTAAGCGTGAGTTGATTGCCTTGGAAGTTTAATTTAAATGCCTGATAGCTTTAAGCTATAATGTATTTATCATTCTCCATCAATTTTAAAGACAATATTAGTGTCGTTTGGGTGATTGGTTCTAAATATTTTACTATTTAAATTTACAGTATCGTCTAGTCCTGCTATTACAGGCACTAGATCAAAATCAGTTAACAACATATCTAATGACAATGCTTCGGCTGCTTCTACATTAAATGTAAATGTCCAAACACGTTGCTTACCTTTAATGTTACTACCGAAGCCAATGCCTTTAACATCTTTTACTTCAGGGATACATTCAATTGGCTCGATATTAACACGTAGGCCGATAGTTTGTATCATAGTATGATAGTTTGCTTGTTGGTTATGTAAATGCTTATCATCGCCGCGACGAGCATTTGTTTCTGTAATATCTACAACTGTTGTTAATATAAATCTCATACTGTATTTACAGTCATAAAAAAAGGCCCACTGTAAAAGTGAGCCTTTAAATTAGTTATTGTATTAGCTATTAAGCTGCTACGATGAACTGTCCGCCTTCTGTTACTGTAGCTGCTGACAGGTCGATTCCGTCAACTGTTCCTAGTTCACGTAGACGTACTTGCATTGCTACTGCGTTAGTTTGTGATGCGTCATAGCATACGTTGATCAGTCCAGCTGTGCCTTCACTGTCTACTGCGATTGGCTGTAGTTGCTGTGCGATTGCTTCGATAGTTGAACCAATTCCGCCTTTAGCTGCTACTGATGCGCCACATGCTACTACTGCGAAGCCGATGTTTGCTGTTGAATAGATCGTTGCGTGTGCGTGACCTAAACCGTTTACTCTTGTTACTGCTGCCATTTTATATTCTCCTGTTATCTAAATGGACCTCCACACTCTGTGGAGTTCTTGTATATGTATTTAGCATCTGAGGCTAAAAAACAAATATTATTGCTGTTTCTGGGCTCTTTTATGTAATACTTTCAGTATTTGTACAAAACCAGGGCCTGCTGTTACGATATCGTCAAGCATTTCAATTGCAGGCTGCATTCCTTGTACATATGGTGCTGGTATGTTTTTACCTTGTCTAGCAAGCTCAAGGAACAATCTAGCTCGCATTAAGTTTGATGCACCTACAATTAATCTATAGTACATTATGTTTCGTGCATCAGCTCGTTTACTAACACGGTTCATAGCATTATTCTCGTCGAGATCTTCTACACTATGACCGCCTTCAATTGCTGCCCATTCTGCTGCTGTATAGCGTGGTGGGTCTGCTGCTTCTAATTCATCTAAGAATTTAGCAGCATCTTCTTCGGTGAAGATTTCAGCATCGTTTTGAATTGCACGAATAAAGTCCATATTAGTCTCTTTTAGCTCTCGCTGCCTGATCTGCTGCTTTTGCATCGTCTACATCATCTGGTGCATTAAAGTCATCGTTATCGTTGTCAGTATCGTCTAAACCACTGTCGTCGTGATCTGTTTGTAATGCTGATTGTGATTTATGTAACTTGTCAGCATATGCTAATAGTTTTTTAATAACTTCCATACTAACGCCTGACTTTGCAACTAGTTCTTTTGGATTCTTAGGTCCAAATAGTGCGCCGTAGTTTGTTAGTTCGTTACCTACTTTAGCCATTGTGTTTGATAGTGCATCATCTTGAGTAGTTGTTGCTGCATCCATTAACACTCTGCCTAAGTTAGCTAGTTTACGTTGTTCTGGTGAAATACCAAAGTTGTCTGATACTTCATTTATTACATCATTCATTTTCATAATTTTGGTTCCTTATCGTATTACTGATCTATTTGCTCTAGTAAATGTTTGTCTTGGCACAAGTTTAATATCCCCTTTAGGACTTGCTAAAACATATCCTTCACCACTTTTAGCATGTGTATCTTTTGCTGCTGGGCCATGGTCACCTATCTCTGCTGTGACATCTGCATCGTGTGAATCAAATTGATTAATAATTTTATCTTTAATTTGCATAATACCCGACACCACTTGCCACATTGCATCAAATCCTGCTTGATTGTTTTGAATATGAGTTGAAATATTCTTTTGTTTGTTTGCTGATAATTTAGAACCTGCCATCCAATCAAAGAAGTCTGCTCCTAAGTTGTCTAAGCCTGTGTCTACTTTACTGTTAGTATATGTATACAATACTTTTGCAAAGTCAGATATTTTTAATGCTACAATAGCTGCGTTATCTAGTAATTGGTCAATGCTTGCTGCATTCTTTGCTACAGTTGCTTTGAGTTGATTAATGTCTTCATCATCAATTTGTGCTGCTTTAGACACTGTTACGCTAGGTACTATGAATACTTCATTTCCTTGCATTTGTAAATCTTTTGGTACTGGTCCTGGTGTTCCAGCTTCGTCTAACAATCGATGAACTACAACACCTGTAGTTGACTGTTTCATACGCTTGCCCAAATCACTGTTAACATTTACTTTATATGTAACAATGTTAGGAGTAAACGTAAATTTACCATCAATAACTTCTGGTGTAGTATAATATAACAAGTCACCTAACAAATAACCTCTAAAGTCTTTAGGAGTTGCTTTTTCATATAGATCAAAGATAACTGACATACTGTTAGCAAACGCAATACGCTTTGGATCTTCTGCGTTCTTGCCTCCGCTGCGTCCTAGTAAATTACTTGCAAGATCTTTACCACTAGTAGCACGTTCAACTCCGCCTGATTTAACAAAGCCGCTTTTGT
>Ga0209092_10002562_pt1 | contig 16618 bp, 10 predicted proteins | sample FraStrMetagenome_FD_187446 | JGI IMG/M metagenome (GOLD analysis project Ga0209092, IMG submission 187446) | Marine eukaryotic phytoplankton communities from Arctic Ocean - Fram Strait ARC3M Metagenome (SPAdes) (version 2) | ecosystem: Environmental > Aquatic > Marine > Oceanic | place: Fram...
ACACAGACGATGTTGGCAGCAACATCCAAAACTTAGAGCTAAGTGAGTCTCGGGCACAAGCGGTCAGAACCCACCTCATTGATGCTGGTGTGCCCTCAAACCGCATAGAAGCCAAGGGTTACGGCGAAAGCCGACCACGAGAGAAAAACAGCACTGCAGAAGGCCGAGCCAAGAACCGCAGAACCGAATTCAAGGTCATCACAGATTGAGCTGAGGGTTTCCATTGGATGCTCAGTGGATAAATCAGAAAGTTTGGCACAAAATGGGCGCGTCAGCGGGCGATTTTCACGTTGTCCATGTGCCACCCCATGACTTCACACCTGCGCCCCCTCTGTTTGGCTGCTTTCGTTGCCCTTTTGGCGACCCATCCCGCCGTCTCCATGGCCCAAGCCATTCCGCTGAATGGCGGAAACGCCGTCGAAAATGAATCCCGACAAGATCCCCATCAGTTTGATCGGGCCATGGATCATTTTGACCATGCCCACTACACCGCAGCGCTAGAAGGCTTCGACGCTTATGTCCAAGCCACCCTCAAATCCGATGGTCCTGCCGCAGAACGGGAGAACACCCGCCGGATAGAGGCAGAATACCACGCTGCTCTCTGTGCCATGTTCCTCTTCCACAAAGACGCCGTCTGGAGAATCGATCGGTTCATTGCGCGCCATCCAGAATCAACTTGGGTTCCCAAGCTTCAATGGGAATTGGGCAATTACCAATACCGCAGAAAGAAATGGGCCAAGACAATTGATGCCTTCAACACCTTGAATCCGCGCAAGCTGGCCAAGGGTCGCCGGACCGAATTTTATTTCAAACGGGGGCATGCCCTTTTTGAGAAAGGAGAATTGACCTTGTCTCGCAGTGACTTACTTAAAGTCCAAGGCGACGCGGCTGCATCTCCAGAATATCTGGAGGCTGCCCAGTATTACTTGGCGCACATCGCTTATTCTGAAGAGCGCCTCACCACGGCTCTGGCCGACTTTGAAGCGCTGCTTTTGGTCGACGCATTTAGAAATGCCGTTCCGGTTTACATCGGCCAAATCCTCTTCAAATTGGAACGCAATGCAGAGCTCACCACCCGAGCACCCGAGTGGCTTGGTGAAAATTTCGACTTAAGAAAAACCGACAATGCAGAGCTGTCCAAGCTGCTTGGCACAGCCCTATTCTACCAGGGGGAGTACGCATCCGCTGGGCCACATTTAGACACGGCATGGAAAGCCGCTGATGGCCGCCAACGCACAGCAGAATTCAGCTACATCGTGGGGCTATGCCGGCTGAACAATGCTCGACCCGCAGAAGCCATTGCCGCTTTAATGCGGTCAACCGGAAGAAAAGATCCTTTGGATCAGAACGCAGCGCACGCCATGGGAAGGGCGTATCTGGCCTTGGGTGAAAAACCGAAAGCGCAAGCCGCTTTTGAATCTGCCGCATCCATGGACCACGATCTGGAACTGCGTGAAGATGCCCTCTTCAATCAAGCCAAATTGGCCTTTGAAACCGACTTCAACCCATTCAATGACGCCATTGGCGCATTCGAACAATACCTCGAAGAGTACCCCAACAGCCCGCGACGAGACGAAGCGTACAGTTTCCTCCTTGACGTCTATTTGACCACACGAAATCACGTTCGCGCCTTGGATGCTTTGGACCGAATTCAACGGAAGTCTCCTCAGGAAAAGCAAGCCTATCAAAAACTCGCATTCAACCATGGCGTAGACCTCTACCGTTCGGGAAAACCAGACGAAGCAGACGCCCTGTTTGTCCGAAGTAGGACCTTTCCCGAAGACGCCACACTGGCCGCTGAAAGCCATTTTTGGCAAGGCGAAATCTCCATCAAAGCTGGAAGTGATGCCCCAGCATTGAGCCACTACAGGGCTTTCCTGAATGCCCCTGGCGCTTTCAATTCACCCCTCTATAACGAGGGGGAATATGGCGCCGCATATGCTCTCTTTCGACAACGTAAATACCGAGATGCAGCCGTAGGATTCAGGAAATATGCGGATGCCACTGCATCACAAGACTCAGATGGACACCGCGCAGACGCACTCCTGCGCATTGGCGATTGCTTTTACATCGACAAGGACTATTCCCGTGCTGTCACCTCTTATCAAAAGTCCTTGACTGCGGGCACCACCCAAAAGCAATACGCCAGCTATCAACAGGCCCGTTGTAAGGGATTGGATGGCGATTTGACAGGAGCGCTGAACGGCATGACCGAACTGCTCCTTGATTTTCCGGAAACCACGTTCAAAGGCGACGCACTCACCTCCATCGGGAAAACCCAAATCGAACGAAACGAGATGGAAAAAGCCAAAGCTGCATTTGATCAGATCCGTCGCGAGCTTCCTGGCAGTGGCTTTGCCAAACGAGCACTGGTTGACTTGGCCTTGGTCGCCATCAAGCAAGGAGAAGACGAAGCCGCCTTGGCGCTGTGGGCTCAAATCTCAAGTCAATACCCCGAAGACGAAGTCACCAAAGACGCTTTCCTTTTGGTCGAACCCTTGCTTGTTGAGCGAGGACAACTGGACAACCTCCCCGATGTGGTTGGACTTTCCGAAGACGACATTGCTGAACGCACCTATGCAGCAGCTCAAGAACTGGCCTTGTCTGGCGCCTGCCCAAAAGCAATACCGAAGCTGACCCGATTTTTAGAAGATCACCCTCAAAGCATCCGCACCTTGGCTGCGGGCTTTCATTTGGGTCACTGCCAATTTGAAGAAGGCGACTTCGACGCCGCCCTCACCCGATTGGAAGATGTGGTAAAAGCACCGCTGAGCGATTACCATGAATCGGCATTGGTCTTGGTCGCCACCATGCGGTACAACCGCAACGAATGGCCGGAGGCCTTGGCCCATTACCAGCACCTCGAAAGGGTGTCCGAACTCAAACGCCACGTTCTTGAGGCCCGCATTGGCATCATGCGCTGCAGCAGGGAATTGGGGGATGGAGAAACTGTACTGGCTTATGTGGGGCCCATCCTTGACGACACCGAGACCCCGGAAGACATCCGCATGGCCGCCCGATACAACCGGGCCCTGCTCTTGCTTCATCGGGATCCCGAATCAGCCGATGCGGACTTAAAATGGCTCGCAGAAGATGGACCTCATGCGGAGGAAGCCAGTCATCACTTGGCCACGCGTCAGTTGAACGAAGGAGAAGCTGCTGCCTGCCAAGTCGCCATTTTCGCCCAACTGAATCGCTTCGGAGGCGGTTCCGAATGGGCACACAGGAGCTTTCTGCTTCTTGCCGAAGCCTATTTGGCACAAGGGGACCTGTTTCAGGCGCGCACCACCATTGAACAACTTCAAGCCAATGTTGATGCCCCTTGGGTTCAAGACGCTTGCCTTGATTTCCAGGACCGACTCGTTCAACTCGAGAATCCTCCAGCGCCAGCTGACTCCACCTCCAACGGGGGCGCAATCACCCCTCAATCAGACAACGAATGACCGCGCGCTTTATCACGACACGCACGGCGCGATGCGCCATGGTTTTATCCTGTCTTTTGACGGGCACCCTCAACTCTCCTCTTTTGGCTCAAGACAGCCTTCAAGTCACCTTTGTGGGAGACCGCGAATTGGAACTAAGGGAAGTCACCAAACCGCACTCCAATCCACAAAGGGTCGATTTGGGTCTGGAAAAACCCACGATTTCCTACGCCCCTGTCGCCAAATCGATTTCGCCAAAAACCGAAACCGAGGACATCCAACCCTTGGCCGTTAAAATGGATGCTCCGCTTCCCCGGCTATATGCTGGCTATGCAAAAGGCGGCTTTGGACTTTACACCTCTCCCTTGGTTGACGTTCACTTCGGTGAAACCCAAAGCCGAGATGGTGCCTGGGGGGTCAACCTGAACCACAAAAGTTCTGCAGGTTCTGCAGGTCAGGCAGACAGTTTAGGCGTGGACGAAGGCTGGTCACACAATGCGGCCAGTGGATACTATCGACGCTTCATTGACCGCAGCAGTTTGACCCTCGATGGTGGCATCGACCGAAAAGCCTGGGGCGTCCATGGTCTGGACCTGAATGCCGCTCAAGGCGGGGATTTTGCTGCTCCTAAAGACCGACAGACCTATTCCAAAACTTTCGTGAATGGCCGCCTTCAGAACCACGAGCGCGACAGCACAAAAATTCACCGAGATGTCCAAGTCCAAGCATCGAGATTGTCTGTTGGCCCCACACCATGGCCCGCCGGAACGTCCTTGCCTGAGGCGACAACAGACCCGATGCGCGAGAACATTTTGACCACTCGCGGCCAACTGCAAAGCTGGAAAGATGGCGCCCTTTATAATTTAGATTGGGAAGGCCATCTCATTGGCTCATCGATTGCGATTGCAGGAGACTCGGTGCCAAATCCGATTCAACAATCCACCGCATTGATCGGCGCCATTCCAAGCGTTACCAAAGAACGCGGGCCCTATCGCATCCGCGTTGGCGCTGGACTTTGGGTAGACGCCCGCGGCCGACAAGGCTTTCACTTTTACCCCACTGCAGAAGTCCGATTCCGTCTGCTCGACGATGTTTTCGTCCCCTACGGCGGCGTAGACGGAGGCATGCAGCGCAATGCCGTTCACGACCTGGTCGACGTCAACCCTTGGTTCGATGCGGGGTACCATGCCGATGCCAACGCCCAGCGTGGACAATTGCACCACACGAATCGGGCATTGGAATTGTATGGCGGTGTGCGAGGAAAGCTCACACGGGACTTGTCGTTCAACGCCCAAGCCCGGACCACACGGTTCCGCGATTTCGGATACTGGGTCAATGAAGCAGGTCCTGACAGCGCCGGCCAACGGTTCAGCCTGGCCTACGATTCATTGACCGTAGCCAGCGTCATCGGTGAGGCCATGTGGAGAGGCCAAGGCGCCTTGGAGCTCAACGCTCGTGCCGAATTTCACACCTATGGCACAGGAGCCCAACCCCATGCGTGGTATCAACCTCGCACCCGCTTCATTGCATCCGGCCGTTGGAATTTAGAAGACTTGCTTTTTCTGAGCGTCGGCATGGAAGTTGTAGGTGCCCGTTACGCCCCTTCCCGCGTTCCCTTTGGGGACATTGCGGGTCAAGGGGAACCGACCCAAGCCGCTGCCGAAAATTCAGGTGCCGTCTTTGGCGACGGTGAGGACATCTTCGCGAGAAAGCTCTCGGCATACACGGCACTGGATTTGGGCATCGAATACCGCTACAACGGACGATTGGCTTTGGGTTTGGACGCAAAAGGGCCCCTTGGAAATGCCCAGGTTTTCAACGGATACAACGCCCAGAATTTCCGTGTAATGATGTGGGCGGGATACCGGTTTTGATGAACATCTGAATTTCGGTTGGAAACAGCCACAAAAGTGTTGAAAACACAGGGTACTCAGCCTATGCGAATTCCCTGAATTGGCCCTCCGAGAGTTATCTTCGTGAGACGTCTTAAAAAGCGGAGCATGAGCGAAGAGAAGAACAACTATGGTGCGGACAGCATTCAGGCCCTAGAAGGGATGGAGCACGTCCGCAAGCGTCCTTCGATGTACATCGGAGACGTGGGCACGCGGGGACTCCACCACTTGGTTTACGAGGTGGTCGACAACTCCATTGACGAAGCCTTGGCCGGACACTGCGACACCATTGAGGTGGCCATTACCGAAAAGAATGGGGTCACCGTGCACGACAATGGACGCGGAATCCCTGTCGCCATGCACAAGAAAGAAGGCGTGAGCGCCCTCGAGGTTGTCATGACCAAGATTGGTGCCGGCGGTAAATTCGACAAGGACAGCTACAAGGTTTCTGGTGGATTGCACGGAGTTGGCGTGAGTTGCGTGAATGCGCTCTCCATCCACCTTCGAGCCGAAGTTCACCGAGAGGGCAAAGCTTGGGAGCAGGAGTACTCGCAAGGAAAAGCCACCTACCCCACACGTGAAATCGGAACCAGTGATCGCACAGGAACATCGGTGACTTTCCTGCCCGATCCGGAGATTTTCACGGATACGCTTGAATTCAATTACGATGTCCTCGCCCGTCGATTGCGCGAGCTGTCCTTTCTGAACAAAGGCATCACCCTCACCCTCACGGATGAGCGGGCCACGGATGAAGAAGGCAACCACCCCATCGAAACGTTCCACAGCGAAACGGGGTTGAAGGAATTCGTGAAGTACATCGACCAAAACCGAGATCAGCTCATCCAAGATGTGATTCACGTTGAAGGTGAGGTAGACGACATCCCCGTTGAAGTGGCGATGATTTACAATACGTCATTCAACGAGAACCTTCACAGCTACGTCAACAACATCAACACCCATGAAGGGGGAACACACCTCAGCGGATTCCGCCGGGGATTGACCGACACACTGAAAAAGTACGCCGACGGATCCGGCATGTTGGACAAACTCAAGTTCGACATCAGTGGTGACGACTTCCGCGAAGGGCTCACAGCCATTGTGAGCGTCAAGGTGATGGAGCCCCAGTTTGAAGGGCAAACCAAGACCAAACTTGGCAACAAGGAAGTCACCAAAGCGGTTTCCCAAGCGGTCCGTGGCATGCTGTCCGATTATTTGGAAGAGCACCCGAACGACGCAAAGACCATTGTCCAGAAGGTCATCCTCGCCGCTCAAGCCCGTCACGCTGCGCGAAAAGCGCGTGAAATGGTCCAGCGTAAAACCGTCATGGGCGGGTCTGGACTGCCCGGGAAACTGGCAGATTGCTCCGAAAAGGACCCCTCGTTGTGCGAAGTGTTTCTCGTTGAGGGTGACTCTGCTGGAGGAACTGCGAAGCAGGGACGCGATCGATTCTTCCAAGCCATTCTTCCACTTCGAGGTAAAATCCTCAACGTGGAAAAGGCGATGCAACACAAAATCTTCGAAAACGAAGAGATCAAAAACATCTACACTGCACTTGGCGTCACTGTAGGTACCGAAGAGGATGAACGGGCATTGAATATGGCCAAGCTCCGCTACCACAAGGTTGTGATCATGTGTGACGCGGATGTCGACGGCAGCCACATCGAGACCCTCATTTTGACGTTCTTCTTCCGTTTCATGAAAGAGCTCATCGAAAACGGGTACATCTACATCGCAACACCCCCACTCTATCTGGTCAAACGCGGATCCAAGCAGGGCTATGCATGGGACGACGACCAACGCGACCGCTTGATCATGGAATACAAAGGAAGCAGCGATGCCTCCGTGGGTGTCCAGCGATACAAAGGTTTGGGTGAGATGAACGCCGAGCAACTTTGGGACACGACCATGAATCCGGAATTCCGGACGCTGCGTCAGGTTACCATTGAAAACGCCGCAGAAAGCGACAACATCTTCTCCATGTTGATGGGCGACGATGTACCGCCTCGCCGCGAGTTCATTGAGGCCAACGCCAAGTACGCCAACATCGACGCGTAATCTCGGCCTTTCGCCGCACTTTACCCTTTCCGGAATTTGTGGGGATCTCGTCCCCAGCCATCTCGGACAAAATTGACGCTGTCGAAGTGTCCGAATGTGGACGTGTTCGGATTAGGTCCGGTCACGCCTCGTTCGAAACGTGCCCACGACCATGAAACTGAACACCATCCTGCCGCTCTCCTTGCTGCTCTCCAGTTGTCTGTTCAATGGTTGTTCTGCGCAAGACTTCTCAGAGTCCATGACGTTGACGATGGAATCGCATGGCGTGATGGGCATGTCCGCCCTTGTCATCTGCGGGGGTGAAGTCACCGAAGCATTCCACGCTGGTTTTCGTGACTACGAGAACAAATGGCCGGTCAACAGCGATACCCGTTTCAGAATTGCCTCCGTCTCCAAAAGCATCACCGCCATCGGCTGCATGAAATTGATAGAAGCTGCCGCCATTGACCTCGAAACCGACATCAACGACTACCTCCCTTTTGTGGTTTCCAATGCCAACCATCCCGGCGTCCCCATTACCACGCGCATGCTCCTGAGTCACACCTCGAGCATACAGGACGGAAGTGGCTACAGCCCCTTCCTCACCAGCACTTACCAAAGCACCGGAAACTTGCCCTCTTTGGCTGAACTTCTAGAGCCTGACGGTCTGCATTTCACAGCCAACATGTACCGGACAGAAGAACCGGGGACACACTTCGCCTACAGCAACCTCAATTTTGGCTTGCTTGCCACGGTGATGGAAGCGGTCACAGAAACCCGCTTCGACATCCTCATGGACTCCTTGCTTTTTAACCCCATGGAGCTGGGCTGCACCTATGATGTAAGCGCCCTCACTGACATTGAAAACTTGGCCACATTGTACCGCTACCAAGGCGGCTGGGTGGCACAAGCAGACCAATACAATGGTGTTGCTCCAGCATCGCCAGAGATGAGTGACTATGAACCCGGGACAAATGGCTTAAGGTTTGGGCCACAAGGTGGCCTTCGCGCCAGTGCGCAAGAACTCCATCAACTGATGGCATTGCACCTCAACAATGGAACCGCTTCAAATGGCACTGTCATTTTAAGCGGTGAATCTTTGCAAGCCATGAGATCTGTGGAGTGGACCTACAACGGAAGCAACGGCGACAACTACTACAACCTGTTCAACAGTTGGGGCCTGGGAATTCAAAACGTGAGTCAAGCCCCCATGGGCGATGTCGTGTTCCAAAACTTTGAAATGTGGGGACACCCTGGCGAAGCCTATGGCCTCGTGAGCGATTGGTATTTCGATGATGAAACCCAAAACGGCATCATCTTTCTCACCAACGGTGTCGCGAACGGATATACATCGGGGAACAACTCCGCATTCTACACCATCGAAGAAGAGGTCTTCGCTGCGGCTGAATCGGCATTGAACTGCACCAATTCTATGGCCAATTACGGCGGTGATTCGTGGAAAGTGACCCCGAATTTTGGCCGTCCAAATGAGCCCATAAGATGCTCTCCTCCCCAGGGAACAAGAGCCATTCACTGGTACAATTTACAAGGACAATGCGTGGCCAAGTCCGACATCAATGCCGGACTTTCTGTCCCCCCTCTGCCGGCTGGAACCTACACGATGCGGTGCTTTGGGGCCATCAACATAGCAGCCAAGCTGTTTACCATCCAATAAACCCTCCGTCTGCAGCGTCCCAGATTGCGGTCGCATGCAGGTGAGCGTAGCAGCGAATCAGACGTATTCTCTGCCCTCAACATCGAGCACCTTCGTGGTCTTTTTGAGGGTACGCAGAACCAAGAACACAACAAAAGCTACAGCCAAGGCATAGGCCCAGAAAGGCTGGAAGATGCACGCTGGGGACGCAAAAAAGGAGGCCTCCATGTCCGCTTCACGGAATCCGTGAAGTCCGTCAACCCAGGCAAAGCTGAGGAACATGGCGAAGAATCCATTGTACTCCCGTTTGAGAACGTTCCGCATGGAGAAGCGAACCTCGGGAGACTTCCACCGGCCAAGTGCTGGCCAAAATGCAGGGACATCCGATGCCCAATCCAAATAGGACTGGCCAAATTTCCCCCGCAAAAAATGCTCCTCTGCAAACATGATGCGCTCATAGTAAAGTGCATACAAGAGCAAGAAAGCAACGGCGAACCACAAGTGGCCCATGTACATGACAATGCCCAACCACATGAGCAAGTTGCCCAAGTACAAGGGGTGGCGGCAGACCGAATACATGCCCTTGGTGTTCAGTGATTCTGCAACTTGCCCCTCTTTGGTGTTTCGACCAGAAGTCCCCCTGGGCGTGAACCCAACGCACAAAGCCCGGACCTTCTGGCCCACCATGGCCACAGCCAGGCAAATCAATGGCCACACCCAAGTGGCATCGAAGGCAACAGACATTGGTGCCCACGAAACGTCTGAAAACAGCACGACCGGAACCGCACCGAAAAACAAAAGCAACGGCAGAAAACTCCGCCAGCGGAACAGCCAGTTGCCCGACTTGTCCATTTCCTCAATCAGTGCCATCAGTCAAAAATGGGTTGGTTCCAACGCTTCAATGAATCTTCTTCCGAAACACCAGAAAGCACCTCTACAGTTAAACCGTCCGACAAACCGAGCGTGACGTCGCGGCGCTCAAATTGCTGCGGCGCGACCTGCACCTCCACAAAAGGCTTCGGGCCTTCATATTGCACAAGTGCCTCGCTCACCGCGAGGACTTGAGTGCGCTGATCAAGAACCACATCGGCATTGGCACTGAATCCCGCGCGGATGAAATCGCCCTCGGCGAGCTGAACCGCCGCTCGTATCTCAAACTGGACCGCCCCGTTATTGGGAACCCCCTTTGGCGAGATGTACTCCAATGTCGCATCGAACTTCTTACCCGGCATTGCGCCAATGGACAAAATCAACGGGATGCCCACCCGAAGGTTTTCGATCTCGCTCTCATCTATTTGGCCGCGGAAAATCAAGTCCGTCATGTCGGCCACGCTCGCCATGGTCGTGCCTTCGTTGAAGGTGTTGGCCTGAATCACTTGGTTTCCGACCTCGACTGGAACATCGAGCACCATGCCATCGACTGTGCTTGCGATCATCGTATTGGACGCCTCTCCCGCACGGCTTGCAGCCCCCTCCTTGACAATGCGCAAATTGTCGTCAGCGGCCAGTTTCTCCTCTTGAGCCTGGAGGAAAGACGTCTCCGATTGCTGAAAATCTTGCTCTGACACCACGCCCGATGCGAGCAATGATTGCTGTCGCTCAAAATCACGTCGGCTGTTGTCCAACGAGATTCGGCTGCGTTCCACCCGGCTCTGCGCTGCGGCCAAAGCGGCCATGTCGGGAACGACACGCACGCGGGCCAAAACTGTGCCTGCCAAAACAGTGTCACCCGCTTCCACAAAGAGCTCATCGACAATGCCGCTAATCTGAGGCTTAATGGAGATCTCCTTTCGGGGTCCGATGGTTCCCGAACTGACCGACTTCTTGACGATGTCCGCCTTGCGAGGGGTTTCCACACCGAAGCGGGCCTGTGGAGCCTGTTCCTTCTTGTAGAGGTGGTTCAGGGTGTAGGCTGCCCCGACAACGACGAGCAGGACAAAAATGAGGAGGAGCGTAACGCGGCCTTTCTTCATGGTTCAATTTCAATCATCCCTCTGAGCGCAAGGCTTCCACCGGCTTAATGGCCAGTGCCCGAAGAGCGGGCAGGACGCCCGCGAAGATGGACATCCCAAGGAGGATGCACAACACGGTCAGGACAGTTCCAAAGTCAATTTCAGGATGGCGGAAAACCCCTGCATCGCCGCCCCCTTCAAGGTATCCGTCGACAGCTTCGAGCAAACCGACACCCATCACCAAACCCACAAGTCCAGCGAGCAGCGTCAAAAACAGCGTCTCACCAATGATTTGCTGCAAAATGCGAATCGGGGTCGCACCCAAGCTCCGGCGAATGCCCAGCTCTTTGGTCCGTTCCTTAATGGAAATCAGCATGATGTTGGTGATGCCAATCACACCCGCGAGAAGCGCAAGAGATCCAAACAATAGGGAAATCAGACGCATGCCAGTAAACAGCAATTCGGCTTTTTGAAACTCTTCGGCCATGGACCAAGAGCCAATGGCACGGGGGTCATCGGGGTGAATGCTCAAGCGCGACTTGATGAGTTGTTTTGTGGCCTCCTCGGCTTCGCCAGCATCGACCCCCTCCTTTATGAGCATGGACAACCAGCCCACACGGCCGCGGGTATTGAAAGCCTTGGCAAACGTGGAGAAAGGAACATAGATGCTCTCGGCCTCGTTCTGGGCATCCTCGTCATTTCCCTTTGGGGTATACACCCCCACCACACGGAATATCACGCCTTGGATTTCCACTGTTTCTCCGAGGGACTCTTCGCCCGACTCGAAGAGGATTTCCTGAACCCGACTTCCGATCACGCAAACTTTACGCTCTGCCTCCAAATCACCTTCATTCAAGAACCGACCTTCGGTAATGTTCATGGGCTTCACCTGCGGATACTCTGCAATGGCCCCGGATACATCAAATGCGCCACTTTGATTTCCACGCACCACATTGTTGGTGCCGCGATACCCCCCGAGTTGGATTTCCGGACACACCAAGTCAAGGTGCTGCGTATTGGCTTGAAGCCAATGGACATCGTCGATGTCCATCTCCACGGATCGACCACGCTGGTATCCTTTGTATGGCATGCTCGTGCTCATGGTCCAAGCAAACATGCTGTTGGACACGTCGCTTCCCATGTCGGCCTTGACCCCGTTTTCCAATCCTTGCGCAGCCCCCACCGTAATGATGATCATGAACAATCCCCAGCCCACACCAAGAGAGGAGAGCAATGCCCGCAAAGGATTGCGCACCACCACCTGCACGAGTTCCACCAAACGATCCTGATCGAGTCCCCTCATTCGTACCTGAGGGCTTCAATGGGACGGATACGCACAGCGCGCAATGCCGGCACAAAACCGGAAATGGCCCCGGCCACCACCAAGACGACCAATGCGGTAATGGTCACCCGGAGATTGACCTCTGGATTTGTGAAATAATCGTGCTGAGCATAAGGTGCAGCCACATTCAATGTCGCCACTCCAGCAATCAAACCGAGTGCGCCAGAAATCAATGTCAACGAAATCGCCTCGATGACAATCAACGACAGAATGCTGCCAGAGGTCGCCCCGAGGGCCTTGCGCACGCCGATCTCCACCGTGCGCTCCTTCACCACAATCGCCATAATGTTGGCAACACCAATGGCGCCCGCAAGCAACGTGAACCCGCCGATGATCCATATGAACAGGCGGATTCCCACGAAGATGCGCTCAAACATGGCAAACTCTTCTTGGTTGTCCCGCACACGCACAGCGCGCTGATCGTCTGGGTGCACTGAGTGCCGAAGTCGCAGGTCTGCATCAACTGCGCCCACCATGGCTGTGGAACCCTCCAAGTCTAAGTCCCCGGTAGAAAGCACCATTTGGTCCACCTCATCGCTTCCATTAAACACACGCTGCATGGTCGTGAGCGGCACATAAACCATGCTGTTTCCCCAGCGTCCGTTTTTAGAGAAGTGGCCCACCACACGAAACGTGATGCCGTTCAAAGTCACAAACGCCCCAATGGCTTCGTCCCTTTTAAACAGCTCTTCCAACAGGTTCTCTCCCACCACACAAACTTTGCTTTCCTTGGCCAAATCGTCGGCATGTAACCAACGTCCGCCCCTCAGTGGGAGCAGCTCCAAGTCATCAAAATCTGGCTCCACCCCTACAATGGGATAATTGCCTTGTTCACTTTTGTAGCCCACAGTCGAGCCCCACATCATGCGCCTACCCGACCAAGCGGGGGCGTCCACAACCTGCTCGGTAATGCGCTGCTCATCTTCATTGCGCATTTGCACCCGTCGGTTGGGCTGCCTTCCACGGAAAGGCAACGTCGTCGTTCCTGTTCGGACCCAGACGGTATTGCGCGCTTCGTCACCAAAATCTTGCTCTACTCCATTCTGTAGACCAAAGCCCAGGCCTTGCATGACCACGAGAATAAAAATGCCCAACCCAACAGACAGCCCAGTCAGCGCCGTCCGCAAAGGGTTGGCCGTTACCGTGTGGGCAATCTCGATCCAGGTCTCTCGGTTGAACATCAATCTTGAGAACGCGCTCCGCGGGCTGTAGGTTCGACCACCTCCCCACTCTTGCCATCTTCGATGATGACGCCATCGTGCAATCGAATGGTCCGATCACATTGGGCGGCGATGTCTGCTTCGTGCGTCACGATGATCACCGTGATTCCAGTGGCATTGACTTCTCTGAGCACCTCCATGACCTCATGCGAGGTGGTGCTGTCCAATGCTCCTGTAGGCTCGTCGGCCAAGATCACCCGAGGCGAAGTGATGAGCGCCCTGGCAATGGCTACCCTTTGCTTCTGTCCTCCAGACAACTCAGAAGGCAAGTGATCTGCGCGATCGTCCATGCCCATCTTTCCGAGCATCTCCATGGCCCGCCTCTGGCGCTCCCGGCGCGGCACCTTCTGATAGAACAGCGGCAAAGCCACATTCTCCAGCGCCGTTTTGAACGAAATCAGATTGAACGACTGGAACACGAAGCCCAAAAACTGGCTGCGGTACCGGGCCGCCTGCTTCTCCGATAAGCCCGCCATGTTGACGCCATCGAGGTCATATCCGCCAGAATCGAAGCCATCGAGTAGACCCAACACATTGAGCAATGTGGACTTTCCTGAGCCCGATGACCCCATGATGGCCACCATTTCACCCTGCTCAATGTTGAGGTCAATCCCTTTCAATACCGGCAGAGAGCCACCGGCTAACGGGTACGCCTTTTCGATTCCACTGAGCGCGAGCATGCCGCGAAGGTACGGACCACTATTCCCCTTCCTCGAAGCACCCATGCCAACCACATCCAAATCCAGATTTGGCCCCATTCGGCTGAGACCTTGAATCCACCGAACGGGCCAGCGAACGCTCCATATCTCAACCGTGATTCAGCATTCAAGGAAAGCTGCCGCAGCTCGCATCCGAGAGGACTGTTCAACGTCCCCTTCTTGTGGCGCAACCTGCTTGCGGAAACGGCCCAGGTGGGCCTGCTGTTTGGCAGAAAGTCCCGGCTCTGTTCGAAAATGCAATGCCTGACTGGCGGTGAGGATTTCACAGCCCAATACCTCCCGTGTGCCTTGAAGCACAGCAAGGAGTTGCAAGCCTGCGTTGGCGCCCATGCTCACGTGGTCCTCCTGGCCGTTGCTGCTGTCGATGGTATCGACACTCGCTGGCATGGCGCGCATCTTGTTCCGGGCGACAATGCTCGCAGCCGTGTACTGGACGATCATTAAACCACTGTCCAGCCCGGGGTCAGTCGCCAGGAATGGAGGCAGTCCTCGGGTGCCACTGAGGAGCTTGAAAATGCGGCGCTCCGACATCGTGCCCAGTTCACTGGCCACCACCTTGAGGTGGTCGAGCACAACGGCAAGGGGTTCACCGTGAAAATTGCCGGCACTGATGACCTCCCCGGTTTCCGGAAGCAAGATGGGATTGTCGGTGACCGCCGTGGCTTCTCCTTCCAGCGTTTCGATGCCCCGATCAATCGCGGTGCGGATCGCACCATATACCTGTGGGATGCAACGGAAACTGTATGGATCTTGCACCCACTCGTGGGTCTCCCGAAGGAAGGCCGCACCATCCAGCCAATCCCGCATCCGGGCCGCACTGGATTGTTGGCCGGCATGCTGGCGGAGTTCGTGAACCGCGGGATGGAAAGGCGCATCGAGCCCTTCGAAGGCAGCCAGACTTAGGCTGGCGACGCCATGGGCTTCTTCCCAAAGGTGCTCGAGGTGCTGTAGGCTGTGGGCCAGCAAAGCCGACATCATTTGAGTGCCGTTGATCAGGGCCAGTCCTTCCTTGGGCCCAAGTGAAATCGGCTCCCAGCCCTTTTTCTTCAAGACCTCTGACGCAGGGCAGCTTCTCCAAATGCCTTGGCTGTCCTGCTCCATCAATTCGCCTTCGCCCATGAGCGGCAAACACATGTGGCTCAGAGGAGCCAAATCACCGCTGGCGCCCAAAGACCCCTGTCGCGGAACCACTGGCATGAGTCCTGCGTTGTAGAAGTCGACCAAGCGGTCTACAGTCTGTGGCTGAACCCCACTGTGGCCACGAATGAGACCACAGATTTTAAATAGGAGCATCCAGCGCACAATGCGAGGCGGCAGTGGCTCACCCAGACCTGCAGCATGGCTGCGCAAAATGTTGTCCTGCAGTTGATGCAATTGATCCGCACCCACCCGAACATTGGCCAGTTGTCCAAATCCGGTATTGACTCCATACACGGTTTTTCCCGAAGCCACCACTTTTAGAAGAAAGTCGTGGGCCTGTTTAACATTGGCGCGCGCAGCCTCAGACAGGGCAATGCCCTCGGCTGCATAAAGTGACTGGAGGTCAGCCCAACTTTGTGGACCCGGTTCGAGGCGATGGTTCATGGCGGTCACGAATTTACCCGAAGGTCGGGCTATCTTGACCTCCCAATCCGAAACCCGGAACATGCGATTCATTTTGACCCTCTGCCTTTCGGCAGTCATCGGCGCAGTTGCTGCTCAGCGAGCGCCCATCCAATTTGAGGAATACGACCTCTACAATGGACTCCACGTGATCCTTCACGAAGACCACAGCGCTCCCATTGCGATGGTTTCTGTGATGTACCACGTGGGATCAAAAAACGAAGATCCTAAGCGAACAGGCATGGCCCACTTCTTTGAGCATTTGCTCTTTGAAGGGTCCGAAAACATTGCCCGAGGTGAATTCTTCAAATACATCCAAAACGCCGGTGGACAGAACAACGCCAACACGTCCAACGACCGCACCTTCTATTATGAAGTCTTGCCGTCCAACCAGCTCGAACTCGGTTTGTGGCTGGAATCTGAGCGAATGTTGCACGCCAGAGTCGAGGCCGTCGGCATCGAAACACAACGAGAAGTTGTGAAAGAGGAGCGCCGCCAGCGGGTGGACAACCAGCCCTATGGCAACCTGATCGAAGAGACCATGAAGCGCGCTTACCAAGAGCACCCTTACCAATGGCCCGTTATTGGTTCTATGGACCACTTGAATGCAGCGGAGGACCAAGAGTTCACTGACTTCTACAAGACGTTTTACGTTCCAAACAACGCCGTTTTATCGATCGCTGGTGATTTTGACCGCAAAACCCTCAAGAAGCAAATCGAAGATTATTTCGGGTCCATCCCTGAGGGCACGGTCGACATTCCCCGCCCCGACATTACCGAG
>Ga0209092_10002565_pt1 | contig 16605 bp, 17 predicted proteins | sample FraStrMetagenome_FD_187446 | JGI IMG/M metagenome (GOLD analysis project Ga0209092, IMG submission 187446) | Marine eukaryotic phytoplankton communities from Arctic Ocean - Fram Strait ARC3M Metagenome (SPAdes) (version 2) | ecosystem: Environmental > Aquatic > Marine > Oceanic | place: Fram...
TTTCAGAAAAAAACCTTTAGAATGTGGTACCTACCCTTCACCATCTCAGCAATGTTCATGCATCACTCACAATGCCTTGATCAAAATATTCATCAGCACCCCTCTTCACTTATCGGCCGGAGCCTTCCTGAAAAACTTCAAGTTTCTGCCACCAGATCAGTTCCCCAAGCTGAAAAAGAAGAACTAGAAGCTGTTTACAAAGAGTACTCAGCAACACTTAACAAACAAGGCCGCGAGCCTACAAAATCTGGCACAATCACCGTGAATGTGTACTGGAACGTATTCACTGATGATAGCGAGACAGGGGCATTGAGCGATAGCACAATCGCAAAACAAATGCAGATGCTCAATGATGCATTTTCAGGAGTAACACCCAGCTATGAAGAGTGCGATGGTTTTACGTTTGATTCATCTTCTTTAGTTGGTACACCATTTCGATTCAATTTAGTAGAGACAAATACAGTCAAGGATAATAATGCATATATATTGGATTTTGCTTCTTCTCAGTTCAAAAGGAAAGAACTTCGTCAAGGCACTTGTTCCGACTTGAATATTTTCACAGGCTCTTCATTTATGTATGGAGGATCAAATTTTCCGTTTGATTGTGACTTAGAAAAGAATGCGGATGATTCTGTTTGGATCGATTACAGAACTCTACCTGATGAAGGCGAGCCACCATACAATGAAGGTGGAACTCTTGTGCACGAAGTAGGCCATTGGCTGGGTCTGTACAATACCTTTGAAGGAGGCTGTTTAAGTCGAGATTATGTTACAGATACTCCTGGTCAGGCCCGATCCACATTTGGGTGCCCTGTTGGTATTAACACATGTGATGGGTCAGGTAGAGATCCTATCCATAACTTTATGGATACCTCAGATGATTGCTGCAGGTATCAATTTACCAACGGGCAAACAGTACGCATGATTCTTCAAGCCGATTTGTATCGAAATCTGACCGCAGATAATGTGACTTTACCAACCATTACCCAACCATCGTGTAGTTTTCCTGATGATGGGTTTAACTACAGCGAATGTGTGGTTGATGACAAGTGTTGGGTAGGAGACGGTTTTTGCGATGAGGATGAAGTTGGTGGCTACAACACAAGTAATTGCAATTTGGATGGAAGAGATTGTTCATGTGACTTTCCTAATGATGGTTTTGACTACAGTGGATGTGATGTTGAATTTCCATGTCTAATTGGAGATGGATGGTGCAGTAGATATTATTATAGTCCAGAGTATGGATCAGAAGAGTGCAATTTCGACGGTGGTGATTGTAGAGAATGCGATTTCCCAGACGACGGATTTGATTACAGCAACTGCGACGTCGCATTCAAATGTTTTATTGGTAATGGGTTTTGTGATTCTGGAGAGTATGATACCCCTGAATGTAATTTCGATAGTGATGATTGCAACTTCGAAAACCCTGGTTTTTTTCAAGTGATTCAGCAATTGGTTCTGTTTTTCTTCCTCGTAAATTATTGCTGTGTGGCTTGCTATGGCTTCTATATTACTTTTTTAGTCGGTACTTGTTTCAGTCAGTTTCAGTCCCTTTTCTCAAACATTTTCTCTTTTCTGAATCCATTTTGAAAAGTATTGCAATAAGCAATTTGTTTGTTCAGTGGCGAATATAAGTATTGCATTGGGAATAAAGATTGATTTACTTGTATCAAAAAACGTCAACTCATTTGGTCAATATGAATTCATTTTATTTGCAATAGGTTGCATTGTGAAAGATTTTATTCGAGTGCAAAAGTACATTTTTTGTTTCTTTTGTATATCTATTCCTTTATAATAATAATACAATCAGTGATGTCAAGTCTTAAAACTAAATTCTTGTTTTCTTTTTGTCTCGCGTTCAAAATAATATTTTGAAACCAAAAATTATTCTCTAGGTATAAAACAGTGCTGTGTTTCGTCACACATCTTTAGATAAAAAAGTCTTCATTGCAGTAGGGGCACATTTCCACCATCAATGAAATTCAATCCTCGTCGTTTATTCTTTTTGTGTAATAGGTAAACACCAACCAATGACATAATTGCAGCTGTAGTCAGCATATATGAGGGAGCTATAAAGCTTATTCGATTGGCTAATATAGTGGCTATAAGTGGAGTAAAGCCACCCCACATCAAGCTGCATACATTCAATCCAAAGGATATGATCGTCAATCGAGTTTTAACAGGAGTGTTCGACACTAGCCAAGGAACCATTGCTGCACTGAAAATTACTAAGAGAGTCGAAAAATATAATTGAACAGAGAATGCGACAAGCCCAGTGTATTCACCGCCTTTGCCAAGGAGCAGAAACGCCATAGGTGAGGTAATACCACACATTATACCACTAATAATTAGAAGTTTTTTGTGGTCACCATACCAATCTGCAAACCATCCTCCCATGACAGTAAAAATTATGCCTCCAAAAGCAACATTGATGGTATTGATTTCATATGCGTGTGGAATGGGAGGTTTCAGTATGGTATTCATGAATATTACGAACCATACAAAAATGAGATAGTTTATACCCGAGTATAATGCCGGCACAAGAGACGACGCTATCAATGTTGTGAAATTCTTTTTGCTAAATGCTTCTTTAAGTGGATCTCGCCTTTCTATGTCGGTATCATCATTATTCATTATGTCATCATATTCTCGTTCCATTCTTTGACCATTTTCACAATCATCCATGGAATCATTGCTGGTATCACTGGTATCACTGGTATCACTATTACGACGATGAGGATTTGATGCTTGCGTGTATGGAGCAACAAAGTATTCTTTTACTCTTAACTTTAAGTAAATGGCTGGTAATGCCCCAATTGCACCAAACCAAAATGGTATTCTCCACCCCCACCTCTTAACTTGATCATCTGTGAGACATTCACGGATTATAAGAGTCAAAGCACTTCCAATAAAACTACCAATTTTAGCTACTGCATTCACTGCTGCTCCCCAAAAGCCCCACGTACACGGATCTCTTTGCTCCAGTGTAAATAAAATCAATGAAACAAATTGACCTCCCAACGACATTCCTTGAATGATCCTCATGATGGTCAAAAGTATAGGTGAGAATAGACCCACCATTTCATAAGTGGGCAAACAGCCAATTGTAAAAGTTGAAAATGCCATCCAAAAAATGGAACATTCAAGAGCACCTTTTCTACCACTCATATCTCCCATCCTTCCAATGATGGCTCCACCTATCGGTCGAGCCAAAAAGGCTAGACCATAAACCACAAATGCTTCTACTAAGGCAGCACTGCCTTTTTGATTTGGTGGAAAAAATACCTCTCCAATGATATCACTAAAGTATCCAAATACAGCAAAATCGTACCACTCTAAGATATTTCCAGTCATACTGACCAAAGTGGACTTCAAATCAGGAGGGTTATTGAGAGCCGAAATCGAGGTTTCTCTTGCATTTTTTTCATGAGCATATTCTGTTTGTCTGTTTTCTCTTGAAGGAGATTCCATTTCCGATTCTGTCACCTTGGTGGAAAACAATGATAAAAATTTATATCAATCTGCTCTCAGTCATTACTCGCAGAACTTGTTCACTGTTATAAAAAAAGAAAAATATGATGAAGTATTTATTGTTTATGGTAATAAAAATCGGCTTGTGTAGAACATATGTCGTATTGTAGTACTTATTGTGCCATGCTTGAACTTGAGAAACAATACGCCTTTTTCTTTTTGTCACATTCACATCGGAGGATGAACATAAAATTTTAGTATTACGGTACTATACTATACCTCTAGAGAATCTGTACGAAGACATATTTCCTATTTAAAAAATTCTTACAAGAACTCTTTCTTCAACAATTAAATGCATTACATAGTTTTAATCTTTTTCTCTCGCTCCTGCTACATGCATTAAGTACATATAGTACGAGTGAGGATACACCTATATGAACAATAGCAGCAAAATTCAGTGAAGAAGAGAACTTTCACTCTTTTGTGTTTATATTTAGTCCGCAGATATTTTTAAAAAGGATTCAGTCAATGGTAGAGTTGTTCATCTGCCCTATGTGCAAGATACCATAGATCTTCCTCAAGCGAAATGGAAATAGATTCTCAATTAAATGTGTCAACGATTTATATTATACAATTTGAATTTAAAATAACGCCCTTTATTTAAGTATCGTTCTTTGGGCTTCCTGAAAACTGTTAAGTATCGCCAGTTGAGTTGTTGGACAGCAAGCAACAAAGAAAACCTTAATGTCATACTTAGAAATCGTAGAATATGTATATTGAATTCAATTAAGCATTTTTTGTCCTATGTTACCTTATCAGACCTTCGGAAACATGTATGTATTTCATAGAGGTTTTTGTGTGGGTGAGTAATAAGTATAGTGAAACATATTCCGAGTGTTCTTTATCATTCCTCAATCATGTATATATCAATCATATTATTGTTAGTCAAGATCAGAGAAACCCATTGGCAAGTGAAAGAATTGTAGCAGAGTTAAGAACTGTCATTCACAACACAAACACCAAAGTCCCAAACTTCTTCCAAACCCAGTCGAAATATCGAAACGTCAGGATTCAACGAAAGCAGCAATGGGCGAGAGTACTTCCGAAATAGTCAAGAACGATTCACGAATAGCCTCTCTCATAGGAACATGGACAGGCCTAACCAATATCGAAACAGATGTGGGGAAATACTCGCTAAAAGCCGATTATATTCTCCACATTGTATGCGATTCTATGCGGGTCAATTCCTGTTCTCTCCCTGGATGTACTGAAATGGATAACGAAATTTGTGTGAAACCTATAATCCATACCTCCAAGAATTCCGAAACTTGTCAAACGATGGAAAACACTCAGTCCGACTGGTCAGATGGTGCGTATCAAGTGTCTGTGTTTTCTATTATTGTGCTTGAATCTTGCTGATAGATCCTATCCAATAACTATTTTTGGAACTTGTCCAGTCTCAGTATTTCTTTACGCGAACGTCAAAGGTAGGTCATCAGATTTTGTGTTTTTATCAACTATCTAAAATTGCTGCAACATGAAACGAATATGAATCTGATCTATGCTCTCCTACCATACAACTATATATAGTGGCATCTAAAAACGGTATAAATACAGAAGAAAGCACAGGAGATTGGATAGGACCGTACAATGTTGTTCTTGCTCAAAATAAATCAGCAATAGTCACGGACCCTTCTCCTGGTGATATCATTGATCAATACACAACCAAATATGTAGAAACTCCTTCCACTCCCTGTAAGTTATTTGCAATCACAATAATTCCTATGTTGTATTGTAAACATGGAAACTCATAACACATTTTGATCCATCTTTAGATTTGAGTATGAGCGACAAATGCACCTTATTCGGTGACAGAGACTTTGAAAATATTCTTGGTGCAACGTCTGTGAATAACACAATAGAAAGACAGAGTTTCATAAGCAATTCCACCCACAGTTTCTCCATGGATTTAGACCCATATGCCGAATATTACAAAACATGTGAAAATGGTGATTTAAAGCCTATGCTTCCCTTTATAGATTTTGTGTTTGTTCAAGGTGATGATGGAAACGAAAAGTTACATGTGAAACTTCATCATAAATTAACAGTAGCTCCACATCCTGGGTCTGTCGCATACCATTCTATGTCACTTTTGACTAAGTTCCTACCCATTAGTGGACCATATTGCTACAGTAAGAAAAGTCCCCTTTTGTTTGTGTGCAAATTGTCTTTTCTACTACTCACAGTTTGTTTGATTTATCTTTATGCAGATGATGACCCAAAAGGTGGATACACTTTTGACATAGCGTTTGATTCTAGCGTGGAAAACACTCTTTTAACGTTGAAACATGCATGCGTGGAAGGTAATATTCTTTGTGAATCACTTCAACTCGTCTGACATTCGCTATGCACTTACTTAATGTGTTTATAATTTATGAACAGGACTTCCATGTGCCCCACCTCAACTAGTACAATTTTCACAACCACATGATCAAATAAAACCTGACGATATCCCAGCACCAGTAATGATTGAAGTAGGCACGTTAATTTCTCTCTCTGTCGCGCTAGCGGTTGTTGCATTTTTATTTCTTGTTTCCATGTATTTCAACTTCCATAAAAAGAATACTATGTATACAGATGATAAGAATACGTATCAAGAGACACCCAGCATACCTTCTCATGTGGCATTTGAACATGTGGAAATGAAAAATACGGAGGCAGAATCAGAAAATGAAGATGATTTACGAGCTTCTCTTTTGCAAAAGAATTTGAGTGTTGGAGCTACAAAGAACGGTATAATGTTTGTGTAGTGGTAATGAAAACATTTCATGATTTGAAATCAGCAGTACAAACAGGTTCCATTTCCAAATTAATTTATTGTAGAACTTCTGAAATAGTGTGAGTTAAGCATAAATGAACTTTAAGAATGTATTATGAGCATAGGGTGAAAAAAAATATTTTTTATAGAAATGATTGTTTTGAATTTATCTAACATTAAGTTTTATGACAAAAATTTCAAATGCATTCCGAAATATATCTAGACACTCATTTCAAAAAATAGAAACAGTACATTCTGGCCTTCTAGATCCAAAGATTATTGAGAGAAAGAGAATTCAAAACAATGGAAGCAGAGCCCGAATCAAGAGAAGTGTTGGAAGGACTCAAAGTAAGTATTTCAGTTTCAACGCTGAACTGAATTTGTTTAGATTTAACCAGAACAATGATTAAATCATATTATTTAGGAACTTTATGTCCAGAAAATTTATCCAGTGGAAGAAGTCACCAGTTTTGCTCGTTTTGGAAATGGTGCTCTACATCCAGGTGATTTTGATTCTCCGCCAATGGTTCTGCTATTAGGCCCTTATTCAGCTGGAAAGGTGAGAACACAATTCTCTTTCATATTCGTACAGTTCGCTTGATGACCCCTGCAATTTAAAAAAAATCTTTTAAAACGTGAAAAGACGACTTTCATTGAACACTTAGTTGGACGTAAATTCCCTGGAGAACGCATAGGGCCAGAGCCGACCACTGATAAGTTTGTAGCAATCATGTCTGGTGGTAAGGACTTGAATCAATATTCATATGGATATCTTTTCTTGATTCTAAAGCCTTTTCTAATTATAAAAATAAAATGTCGTCATAGATGAAGATCGGGTGATACCAGGAAATGCTCTTACAGTGACCCCTGGGAATCCCTTTAATGGTCTTGAGAAGTTTGGGAATAATTTCTTAACCAGGTGAGTCTCTTATTTCGATCATGTGATGTATGCATTGAATTTTTTCGCTTTAAGACATATCCATCACTCAATGAAATAATTTTTCTCCTCGAAATCTCCTCTAGATTTGAGGGGTCACAGGTGTCGAATTCAAATACGTTGAAAAACATTACTATTATTGATACTCCTGGCATACTGTCAGGAGAGAAGCAAAAATCTGGTAGAAACTACAATTATGCCGAAGTATTAGATTGGTTTGCTGAACGATCTGACCTTATTATTTTAGTGTTCGATGTTCAAAAGCTTGATTTATCTGATGAGATGGGTGATGCGATTAAAAGCCTCCAAAAACATTATGACAAAATAAGAGTTGTATTAAACAAAGCTGATAGTATTTCACATCAAAATCTTCTGAAAGTTTACGGGGCACTCTTGTGGAGCCTCGGTCGAGTAATTACCACACCGGAGGTTACCAAAATACATATCGGTAGTTTTTGGAATGAACCATTAGCTGTAAGTTTATTTTTCTAGGTTGTTTGCATATTATATCTAGGCTATATCATAGATTCTCATCATGAAAAATATGCAAACACAAAAATTCTAGAATGAAGAAACCAAGACTTTAATGGAGAAAGAAATGTCTGATCTTATGCAGGACCTCAATTCACTTCCAAGAATGGGTGCTGTTAGAAAAATCAATGATATGGTGAAACGGATACGCCAATTACGAGTTCATGCTATTTTACTTGATCACATTAGAATGAAAATGCCATCTGTATTTGGAAAAGAAAAAAAGAAAAAGGAGGTCCTTGGTGATCTTGGTTCAATCTTTCGTACTGTGATGCAAGAAAATAATCTCTCATATGGTGATTTCCCTGATATAAATAAATTTAAGAAGGGTATTGAAAATATGGATTTGAGGAAAATTCCTAAGCTCAAAGGCGACAGAATGAAAAAGGGGCAACGAATGGTTGATCTTAATCGTTCCTTAAAATGTATAATACCAAATCTCTTGAGCAAAGTTCCAGGTATCAGTAATGCAATATCCACTGAGGTGGCTGCTGGTGGGTCGTTTAGTTAGAGAGCATCAAATCCCTGTGATGTTCAACATTTGCTTGAAAAGTCCTAAATTGTTGTAAGCAATATGAGATACTTTATTTATTTCATGTGGCTGTATTGAAAATCAAAAAAGTACATTTTAAAAGTCCAATGTTGAAGATTTATTAAACTTAGTTTCCAACATACCAGAATAAAACTTTAAAGTCTGAAATGCCTTGTTTCATGTTGACAATTTTTGGAATTATTACTTATGCTACTCCTGTTGTAGCTGCTTTTGAAAATATATGTGTAAACCATTGAAATGTTGTGTATTTAGAAATAAAATTTGTTGAGCAAAAAAATGTAAGTGTAGTAAAGACAAAAACAGCAATGTTTCCACTGGATTTCTTTTAAATGTTGAAATGGTGTGCAATAATATGATATGAAAGCTTGTTTAGTATTATTACAAAAAGAAAAATATCATTTATGTGATGCCACATGAACATACAATTCAATTCTTATAAAGAATGGTAAATAAAATAACAATGATATCAACACATGGAATGAAAGTGGTGATGTTTATGAATGCAGTTTATTAGTATCATATTTCTCACTAAGAATTGAATTGGGAAAAGATGAGAATAAATACTTACAAAAGTATTAAAGTTCAAGCATTCCTAATAAGAAACAACAGAATGTGACAAGGGGTATATATAGAATGTGCAACTGTGAGACAGTGGTGGGAATTTTTAGTTGAAAAATAAAACTTGTTGAGCAAATATACAAATAAAGTTTGCTAGGTCTAGTAGATCCTACTCTTTGATACATTATATGAACTTCTCAGTTTTTAAGATCCTATTCTACTTGATCTTAACTGCATTGAAATAAATGATATTTTGATAAGTTAATCTTCCTGAATAAATGTTCAGATTAAGTTTTGGTATCAGCTATTCTCTGGACATCCGAATTCTTCCATAATAATCAAATCCAAAAATAACCATATTTTCAGGAATGCAGTCGCGAAGCATATATCCGCTCCTGTAGCCCTAACAAATAATGATGTTCCAACGTTAGTGCATCACAGAAAATTAAATAAGAATGAAAAACAAAGATGGGACAAAACTTACAGCGAAGAATACAATGGCTTAGCAAATCTTCCTACATTAATCACCATAGCCCAACAAGAATATGAGCAAGTGGATAAAATGTATAAAGACCCTCCACACCCACCGTAAAATACAATTAATTTGGCAAACCAAAACGGGCAAAATATATGATTATTGCAAAAGCAACTGTTACTCACCACCTGTTATGAGCCAACTAGAACTCCATCTACTACTCACAGCACTACCAATCAAACTCAAAAGAAAGCTCAAGAGTGGTGATGTGAAGCAAGCTTTTGTACAAGGAACCCTACCTACAATCTAAAAATAAATGCCATCAATTTCTATGAAAGTAGTTAGTTAGTTAGTTTGTTTGTTTGTTTGGTATGTTATTTTTTGAACGTGTTACTATGGCAATCACTCTTAGGCGTAACCAGTCTTCACGCCCTACTAGGAATTCCTACCCTCTACTCTTTCGAATAGTTCTACGTCGCGTACGCAACCTAGGTTGCCATCACTAGGATCTGTCGGGTGGTCCTCCCTTCCTCCGTCTTATTTTTTTGAGGGATTCGAACCCACGGATGCTTGAACCTCAACCAAGCTCCGAACCACTAAAGCTAGTTCTATATAGTAGTTATGAAAGTAGTTAGTAGCAATTGAAATTAGATTGTATTAATGTTATCTTTGTTGTAATGATGATCATGAAATTGGTGTTTACAAATTCCAGACCTCAACACCATTGCTTATACATTAGTGTTTAGAGGGCCATATCATATTCAATACGAAAAAGGGTTTTTGTTTGAAAGTGGGGGGGGGGGGGGTTTTGAAATTTTTGTTTGTTTTACTTGAACTTGAAATTCTTACTTTCGTTAACAATTTTAAAGATTTTATTCAACGTACACATTTTAGTATAGTACAATTATCACTATAATACATAAAAATTTCATTCATTCAATCTGAACAATAATAGTTCATCAGATTAGATTAACTAAAACATAACGTTGAGTTCTTGTTGTGGTTGCGAACCAAAACAAGTCACTCTGTTAACACTAATCCACTTCAATACAATGTGGAGGGGCGGCTGGAATCAAAGAGATAGGAAGCGCTCGGCTGATGCTGGCTATTCAGCTTCAGCCTATAGTAGCAGCTCCAAAATGCTAAGTCGCCGTAGTGCAGTCAGAGTTCCTGACCCACCTCCTCCTGTCGGAGTACCTGCTCCACCTGTAGCTCAACAAGTGATATCTCGCCCAGTACCACCTCAAAAAACAGTGCCTTTGATGCCATCAAAGGCACTGTGTCGTTTATACGTCAAACTCCTGGAGAAGTATCCAGGTAATGATGACACAACCCCTGAACGATTCAAGGATCTTCAATTAGGCATTACTGCCCTGAGAGGATTTAGTCAGGATACATCTGCTGTGCGTGGAATTGATGAAGAACCATCAAAATCACAAGAAGAAGAATAGGAGGCACGGGCTTTTTGTTTGGAAGAACAATTTGCTTGATCCTAGTGAACCCTGCATATTCTTTAATAAGAATTTGCAAGTTTTATACTTGCTCAAAGCAGTGGTTATGTCACTGTCAGGCCAAATGCCTCGCAATCTCCATGAGGAGCGGTCACAGAAAGCAGTACTATTGCAAGAGAATATTGCTACATATTTCGCATCTGATGTTGATGATGAGAAAACATATGCTTACTAAAATAGTGTTGATCTTAACTTTATCAAAACTAGATTCGAGTTCCCCGTAGATGATTAAAATCTATGGTTCCATGCAAACATGGATAGTTTTGTACTATTCATCAAGGATTTTGTTCGTTGTAGGCGTTTGGGTATTCCACTACTTATCATAAGTTCTCCAAGTACTTAGTATGGTCCCCTCTAGCATTGCCTAGGTCCAAAGGCCATGCAACAAGAAAGAATGTATTTCATTCTATGTACCAATATTGTGTACATAGAAAAAGATCCAGAGTTTCAAAATAATTGGAAGAAATGATCTGAATGGACCATTACTTTCTGTAGAGATTACCATGATAGGCATTGGCCTGAGTCCCTCAGAGCCAATCCGCCTCATAAGGAAACGTTGAAAGACAAATTTTTAAAGACGGTCTTTCTGTACGCTGCCTTAAAGGAGGCAGAAGATCGCAAAGATATGGATTTATTCCAACATCTTTGCGACTTCGTCTTTTGCCTAAACAAAGGTGTAGAAATCAAAAAGTGATCAACTTTTGTTTTCGATCCTGTAGATCAGGATTATTTGATTAATCCTGATCTATAAAGTATTGTGAAATTCTCTATTACACAAGAATCTATTATAGGCGTGGATGACATATCCACACCTAAAGAATACATCATGTCCATCAACGGTTGTGCCTTTGATGGAATAAATGAATTTAAAAAAACGAGAAAGAAAAGTATCTGTGTCGTTTTTATAATACGTATGAATTTGTTGCTAGCGTTGAATACATTCAAGGTTACGCAAATATTGCTCATTTACATGCTGCCCTTCTGACTTGAATGTTTTACCACATCAAGTCATTAGAGCAATAAACGATTATTCTCAACAAATGAACCCTGTTTATAAAGACAATGTTCATGAAGCTGCAACAGGAAGCCCGAAACTTTCTGAAGCACTCCAACAAGAAAATTATGGATGGTATTGGCATCATCCTTGTGCTTTATAAGCACAACGGATTTGGCATTGGTTTCCTTGAGCATATGTTGTGTGATCACAACACGATCGAAAAGGAAGGGAAGGTAAACATGTTCAAGAATGTGTTTACTGTCCTTTGAACAGCTTAGCTACTACAGCTTCAGGAAACCTTCCTAAAGCTGATCAGTTTTTCGACAACGAGATATTGAAATCTTGTGATGTCAATGTATGCATCGCCTACCATATGTTGTACTATTCTACAAAATCACCATGAACATTAACCGAAACTTTGAATCCTAATGATTCAAAGCTTCAGTTATCTCTTCTATTACAGTTTGAATACATTTCGATTTAGTAACATCATTACTAAATCGAATCTCATCCATCCAACTTTATTTGTTAGACACGCATGCATATAACAAAGAAGAAGACTCTGCCGGTTCCATTTTTACAGGAATATGACCTACTATTTGGTTATCGGTTGATTCATTGACAAACAAAGATTCATTGCCCGAAACACTCATGTCGTCTAGACAACATGAGTCAAGCCTATCATTATTCATAGATGATGATGCGTTCATGATAGGCACCACCTTCAACAAAAATGATTATTTAAAGCGCACCGAAAACTGAATAACCCACGCCAGAAAATTTTGTACAAACAACTAGTTCATCATTTCAAATTAAAATAAATTTATATTAAGAATATCTGAGAAAATTATTAAAAATTTTACTACCCCAACATGATTTCGAAACCAAAGAATATCGCAAAAAATACGTCATTGGGGTGACAATTAAAAGGTTCTACATTCGAAAGTGTAAATAGGTTCAAGTGCTGTCGTACCTTGTTGATTTTTCCAACTGGTTTAAAGTAAGTTCCCCATTGATAACAAGAACATCCATGATAAATCAGTCGTTTAATTGTGGTGGTTTGTATACTATCTCTTTGTAAATTTCTATTGATGTAACCCTTTGATCGCAATATTGCCATAGATGAGTATTCCAGGTACTTGTTATCATTGTATTCCAGACATCATAAGTCAAATTGAAAAACAAGCTCCTAAACACATTCTAGCAGAGTATTTTGTATAGACATAAGTACAAGTTTCCCTGTTGTGTCAAACCGCCACATGTGCATAAACATGAATTTCTGTTCATCGGTTCCCATAATATCGTATAGGTGAGTAATTCCCATACCTCCATATTGATCGTTTTGCTTGCAATAAAGATCTTACGTTCGTTTCATTAGCATAGTTCGCGTACAATAAAATAGTATTAATTATCTTCATAACTTCATCACATTCAGATTTTGTGAACGAATAAACTGACATTTTATACTGGGTCTGACTCTTGAGTTCACTCTCATACAATTTTCGTATCAATTTCGGAGACAACTTCAAATGCTTGATCGTTCTTTTCCAATCTTGTGCGAGTTTTTTTATTTACTGAAGCGCCTTAATCCGAATACCAAGAGGGTTCACCCAACATTCCAATGTCTTAAGTTCCTTGTTTTTTTGCATTTTTGTTATGTCCCTACAGACCGAGTCACCTTGAAGCAAGCATATTTTTGAATCATCATTTAAATTCTGCTTCAGAACTTGCATACCATTCTTGAATTTTCTACCGCCACAAGCCCCCATGTTGCCTCAACATAATCACTATTTTTTGCGAATTTTGTTGTGCATGTTGCATGTTTGTTGGATGATTATCAGTTGTTTGATTACAGCCACAGGCTATATCATCCACAAATATGTCCGGATCCTTTTGAATTTCCATGTCAGTTATGGAGCTTCTGAATTTCATTCCTTTGCAATATTTACTTTTGTATTTAGCTATAGTGCTGCTTAATAACAACCAACCTGGACCCAACCATGTAATTCCCTGACCGAGCCCATATATATCATTTCCTTTGTCATGAGTATAATAATCTTCAGAAATTCCATATTAGGTTTTTATATGAAATTGTTGCTTTTCAATACAATTAATCATAAAACTAGCGTCCCTTTCATGTAACCTGAGCTTCAGTCTCGCCTCGGCTGCCACAAGTCTAACTAGTTCTCGGTCGCAATTTGACCGCATATCAAAACCACAACATCCTTGAGCCTCCTGCATGTTTTGTCTATTTATGTCATAGTCCAAAATTTTGTTCAACACTGCAGATTGTGCCTGCCGATTGGCTCCACCATCATATTGGTCATCTGTCATGATGTCACCATTATGTTCAGCCACTTTCATAAGCTTCTTAGCCCACAGTGCTTCATTCCGTCCTCTGATTTGAACTTCATTATTAACAGCAGGACTAATATCAGCGTTCCGTCCACCTTGTTGATTATTATTATTCACTTCCTTTTCTGTCCTCCGATTTGTTCTTCTTTACTAGGGCGAACGTCAGCATTCCTTCCACCTTGTTGATTATTAGTATGCACTTTCTCTTTCCATCCTCGGACTTGTTGGTTCTTATTATGCATGAATTGGAACCAATTTTAGATTTCTCGCTAATCGGCCATGTTGCAATATGAACACTACTAGAAGGTGAACCTTTGCGTAAATGTGATTTCATAGGAGCAGAATTGGAAGCAAGGAAGATAAACCAACTTTTTTAAATCTCAAAAAATTAAATATTGAAATTTGGAACTCTTCAAATCTTGTTATGGTACTTAGCAAGTTTATCCTTACCATCTTGGGGACTTAATTTAAACCAATGATTCCATTTTCCAGCCTGAAGAAAGCTTTGAAGGGGGGAATAATTATACAAAAGTTGACATTTGTTTCTAGAATTTCATCCTGATTAAGCTCTAATACTATTCTTTTCCTTGTGACACTTATTCCCCATTTTCACACACCAACAACTCAATATATTGGCTCTACTCTTGGATGATTCTTCTTCTTTATGATGCCAGATATTCCTCAATGTGCTTTGGATATCTTTGAAAGTTGTCAGAGTAAATATTTTTGCCTTTTGTCTTTCAACATGAACCTCACAAAACCTACATGGTCGGGATCAAGTTGATAAAGATCGTCATCATAAGCTAATTATTTTTTCATTGCATATAATCCTTGCCTTGCTCTCTTTCTTTCTCGTTCTTTTTCATCAGAAGATTAACCAGGACACGTCTGTTTGTTTTTGAACATTTTGGCTTTGAGCTATTTGCTACTACAAAAATGAACGATCCAAATTAAATTCAGTGCACAGATGAAATATCAAAGAATGAAAATATATAATATGATCAATAGAGGTGTACCTCTATTGATACACCAAACAATGCTCACATGAAGATTGTCAAAAAGGTTAACCTATATCAACAATGGAAGGGTGGATTCGTAATAGATAACAATAGACTGGAAGTTTGGAATGCAGCCAAATTTTCTGTGATTACTAGTTTGTGGTTACAAATTAAGACAACATTCTTGTGCAGAACTTCAGAGTTGACACCTCCGATTCAATTAGAATTGCACATACTGTAAACAAACAATGAATTGTTGCCGTTTCAACTCTAAATCTTAAATTATGTAGAACAATTACTTTGTTACCTCTAGATACAAATATGTACAACACAAACAACTCACAATTTGCCAACTTGATGCAATTTTACAAAATTCCTTTCCAAAAAAAGGGGGAATTTGAATCCGCGTGGAACAAGAAAATAGTTATTAAGATGGTCGAAATTTTTTCATGGTCAAATATAAGACGTCTGTTTTTACCGTTACGAAGGGGTTCGTTTAGCCTGGTACGATTCTCATTTTTTGTTGCTAACTCCGGCCTCAAAAAATATCAGCCATGTTTATAATTTAATATGTCTCATTTTAATCTGTTGGTTTTCATACAGTACCTAATTATAATCTTTTAAAAAATAGGATGTGTTTAAATGATTTGAATTATCTAGTGTAATTAAAAGTAAGCCTGTGTTAATAAAATCGTCCAAAACGTATATATTTTATTGTCTTTCTAAGTATTTGTGTTGCTTTCTATATAAAATTTTACTATGGATATTGTTTTTCTTACCTCATATTTTCATACAGAATCGTAATGAAAATTTGGTTGAGACCAATTGAAAACAAGGCTAGTTTAGTGATATCTTTTTTGTATTCTAATTATTTTTTTATAATGCAATCACGACTACGTATCCGTTAAATTAATTAGATCGGTGACACTTTTTTTATGTGTAGTTGATTTTATACATACAATATTGATTCCCATGGATATCATTGAATTATGGTATATGTATACAGTTTCATTCTACGTTATACATACGTTGATATAATCCCGAAAAATGCGAGTACAAAATGGCGAAACGGTGAGTTGACGGGCGGTTTGTTTATTGTTTGCATTGTAATTATTGTAATAATAAGTCACTTACCTTTTTTTTTCTTACTACTCTTTATTTCCTATCGTGAGGTTCAACTCTTGAAGTTGAATACACAGTTCGCAAAGAAATTGCTTCCAGCCTCGCCGGTAGCAGCCCCAAGGAACGCCTGGCTGAAGAGGGAGGAAGAGAAGCTTCCACAAGAAGAGGGAGCGAAGTCTGGCACGGGAACAGCGGGTAGTTGAGGTTTGCTCACTACGCGTTCGACCTGGACGAAGTCATCTTCGTCGTTTACCACTTCAAGCTCGGTTTTCTCAGAGG
>Ga0209092_10002567_pt1 | contig 16593 bp, 9 predicted proteins | sample FraStrMetagenome_FD_187446 | JGI IMG/M metagenome (GOLD analysis project Ga0209092, IMG submission 187446) | Marine eukaryotic phytoplankton communities from Arctic Ocean - Fram Strait ARC3M Metagenome (SPAdes) (version 2) | ecosystem: Environmental > Aquatic > Marine > Oceanic | place: Fram...
ATGATGTTTTTTTATGTAGACGGGTGTCGGCGAAATCAAAAGTACGTAAAAAAAAAGTACGAACTTTTTTTACGAACTTTTTTTATGTAGACACCCTCTGAGGAAAAAGACGTATCAAAAGATTCATGTATCTCCATAGCTAGAGAAAGGGGCATATCAATCAACATTTCCATAAAAATCAACAAGAAGTGAAACTATGACTTCCATCGAAGGTGCGCGGAAATTGGCAGAGGAATGGGCATCAAACGATCCCAATCCTCTGACTTCAAAATACGTACGAAATCTTTTGAATACTGAGAAAGCATCGGAAGAAGAATTGATTGAGTTGTTCGGTAAAGGTCGGATCGGTTTTGGTACTGCAGGTTTACGAGCGAAAATGTTTCCCGGTCCTCGATACATGAATGATTTGATTGTTGTGCAGGCATCTCAGGGATTAGCCTCGTATTGTCTATCGGCATTTTCTGCGGAATCTTCTGAGGATCAAAAGAAATCGATGTGTGCCTTCGTTGGATATGATCATCGAAAGAATGACGACTTTAATTTAAGCAGCTTCAAGTTTGCTTGCATTACCAAGATGGCATTTGAGCATGCGGGTATATCTTGTGTCTTGCTTGATGGTTTCGTTCCGACACCATTGTTGGCGTTTGCCGTCAAGCATGCGAAAGAATTGTTTCCTGAAAAAGTGTGTGTGGCTGGAGTTATGGTAACTGCATCTCATAATCCAAAGCATGACAATGGATACAAGGTTTATACAGGAAACGGATGCCAAATATCTGTATCGGCTGAGGCAATTTCACAATGCATTCTTCGATCAGAGAACCAGAGCCCTTGGATAGACTATTCGAAGTTTGAACAACACAATTTGACAAACGCGAGAGAAACAGAACAACTGTCCAGTTTATACTTCCATTTGATGAGTAAAGAGCTTTCCAGCAATATGGCGTTCTCATTACATGATGAATCTTTTAAAACGTTATGGAAAAAACCGCGTGTGGCGTACACAGCGATGCACGGTGTTGGCGCTCCTTGGGCGAGAAAGGCTTTAAAATGCTTTTCTCTCAAGGAAGGTGAATTTTATGACATTGTTTTGTCGCAAGAACATGCAGATCCTAATTTTCCTACAGTAAACTTTCCCAACCCAGAAGAAAGAGGAGCTTTGGATGAAGCACAAGCCTTTGCTGTGGAAAGAACATGTGACATTGTTCTTGCCAATGATCCGGATGCTGATCGATTAGCCGTGTCCGAACGATGTAGGACTACAGGGAAATGGACAGTTTTCACTGGCGATCAAATAGGAATCTTGCTTGGACTTTGGTTGTGGGAGCGTATTGGTAAGAAAAGTGGAAAACCAGTGGCAATGTGCGCGTCAACTGTTTCGTCTAAAATGTTGAGCACGATCGGCGAGAAAGAGGGTTTTAAATTTGAAGAAACTTTGACAGGATTTAAATGGATCGGGTCGAAGAGTGATAATTTAAGAAAAGAAGGATACAACGTTATATTTGGATATGAGGAAGCCATAGGCTTTTGCTGCGGTAGTGTCACTTCAGATAAAGACGGACTTTCTGCTCTTGGAGTTTTCTCAGAAATGATCATCTCAATCTACAAGGAAAAGCGACAAATTAAAGATCACTTGAACCTTATATATCAGAAATACGGAGAATGTGTCTCTCAAAATGGCTACTTTTTCTGTTACGAACCATCAAAAATTGTCAAGATCCTTGATGATTTGAGGAATGGGGGTAAATACTTCGACTTTGTGCGGGGATACAAAGTGTCATCAATACGTGATTTGGGGTTTCCGGGATATGATTCGACTACTTCAAACAAAAAACCAACGCTGCCAATTAGTAAATCTTCGCCAATGCTTACGATAAGGTTCGATAATGGTTGTGTTGCACAATTCAGAGCTTCTGGCACGGAACCAAAGTTCAAGTATTACATTGAATTACCAGGTGCACCTGGAGTTAATCGAGATATCGTCGAACGTCAATTAAAAGTTATGGCTGATGTTATTCTGCAAGAATTATTCCAACCTGAGAAAAACGGTCTTATCTCGCCTTGAGCACTTTCATTGAAGATACAGAAATATTAGCAGTATGTAAATTAAATTCTCTCATTGTTAGGGCGAGAACGAAGTCGACTTTGTACCAACGATCACAACTCTTATCACATAGCTAAGTTCGCTATTCTTAACTTGTTGGGGGGGGGCTATCTTAAAATTTTACCAGAGTAAAACCCATTATTACCCCTACTGTTTTGATAAGGTTGGCATGCGTAAAATGCACAGAGACCCTACGGCATTTGTGTCTATTTTCTTGACGCTCATATTCTCTCATCGGTACTTCAGGTAAGGCACCTGTTCTTTTTTTGGTAGCAGTTTATCACGAATCAAACACAAGTACAGAATCTCGTTGACATAAAGAACCCTACGAATGTAGAGAGATGAAGATAAGTGTAATTCATATTAACTAAGACCGAAACATTAATAGTTGAAAAGAAAATTAAATACGAGTACCGGTAGTATATTTGTAATCGGAAGCGCCTTTAGCGCTGGTATTCAGCGTAGGTATTTCTAAATTCATTCAAGATTAAACTATTATTGCTCATAGGACTAATTTGAATTCTTTGTTGCTACGGTAGATTATAGATTACCCATTATTATATATATGAAGTACAATTTACAATATAAATCACTCCGGACCTGGCTTACTCTGCATTGAGCGCTTTAATGGAAGCCGAATTTAGTACGCATAAGTTGTTATGCTCAACGTCAACGCTATCCTACCACTTGACTGTTGGCGGCATAGGCTTGATAAAACAATACCGGTACTAAGATAAATTGGTAATATTTGAAGATCCGAGTAGAGTTCCAAGTTCCAAGTACCATCGATATAACCAAATGACCGAAACTAGCATAGAACCTCGTTGACATAAACGTATGAATGTAGAGAGATGAAAAGAAGCGTAATACGAGTACGTAACAACTCAATAAATTGGTACTGCTTTTGTCTTTTGTAGTCCGTTGTCCATAATGTCATTCGTAGAAGCCAAGTACCGGTAGATCTACTTTGTACTTTGGGCTCTATTGTGTTACTTATATAGTAATTAGAGTACCGGTATTAAAATGGGACGATGGAGATGGAGAATCTAATCTAACCTACCGAAAAGTGTTTGTGTGTGTGTATTTAGAACGGTAGGAGAGTAGAAAAGGGTTGGTTGTTGGTTGTCCAGGCTCGTGCCTCTTTTATTCTTACAGAGTGTTAATTAAAATCGAGAGAGCCAAAACAATGAACCCATATAGCAAAGACAAAATACCACGAAAAGACACTGCTTATTTCACCCAGTCCAGTCACGCTCACACGGTGGTACCGCCGGCTTCGTTAAGGCTAAGCAGTTATGAAGATGGAGGAAGTATTGATCAATCTTTTCAGGATGACATGGTTCATATGATGGGAGCACTGTCTGTCTACGATGATGAAACGACTTTGGATGGATTTCAAAGAACAAGTGCCGAGGCGGTATGGATCGTTTTGAAGGAAAACATGCATTCTATTCTCAACCATTTTACAGATAATAATGAAATGCATACAGGTGGATCGGTTGAGGTGAGTTCCATGCGAGTACAATCCACGAACGATCACTAAATGTCTAGCGTTATGATCAAAATGGATCCACTGTCATAGGTTTGGGTTGACCCCTCTGTTTCGTCCAGCTTTAGCTTTAGATTTGAGTTAAATGATCCTCTCAGCGTCATACAGACTTTTGAGGTAGATGAAAGTTTTATTAAGGAACACAACTTTCGTGAAGTATCTTCTGAGGAATGCTCCAATCACTGCTGTGACGTGACTGTACCAACACTGGACTGCAGTAATACTACTTCAGATGAAAGTATCAACAGAATAAAAGTTGCAACATATCAATGCTACAATAGAGGACCTACTTCACCTATTAATATGAAGAAGAAAGTAAGCACGGCAGGAAATATTGTAAGGGTAGCAATTCAGATACAGGAAAATCCCCAGTCACGTATTTACGTAGATGCACTCAAGGGATTTTTAATTGTACTATCGGTTCCACCAGAGATCGATGGTAAATCTGCAACTATGCCGCTGCCTCGGGGAGATTGGGATGAGTTGAAACGGACAGTCACGTGGCGAATACCTTTCATGCCTGAAGATGCCCCTTTACAGCTACTTGCGCAATTTAAAGTTGACAAAAGTTTTCAACTTTGTTCAGTACAGGACTTATCTCTTCCAGTACTGCTATCATGCTATGGCACTGATATTGGAAACTTTCCTAGTGGTGTTGTTCTGCAAATGAAGTCAACAGAAGTGAAAATAAAAACGGCGATGCAATTTCACTTGGTAAGCAGGTTAAAGTAAAAACGCACTTATGATCATGAAGATAATTCATTTCATGTGATACGTGGGAAAATACACCGAGATGTTGCGGGCTAAGTTTAAGTACTTCTGCAAGCGCGATACAATCAACAAAAAAATGAGCTTAATAATAGTAGGGTTTTGAATCCACCCTGGAGGATATACAACATAAACAATGTGCTTTAATTTTTTCTTGAAAAACTGAATATTGACCTCTTCCTGCGAAAATCGCAAGCTTAATTCAATATTTTTCAATGAATGCATTGAAGTTCAGGCAGATTCTGGTATAGGCGGCTGATATGATCCTACCCCTTGTCCCTCTGGCATTTCAATGTCAACTTGCCCATCAGGAACAAATGGTGTTTGATTTGATTGCATAGTTTGCATACGAGTATTTACACTAAATCCCTTCTTTCTTTGATCCGCAGCCTGTTTAGCTAACCTGCGTTGCCGCTGTCGTTCCTGTGCTCTCTTTGCCCGGAAGTAATTCCCTATACAAAGCACGGTGATAAACCCTACCAGGAATGCTACAAAAATCATTGCGACAATGACTTCGAATAATGATCTTCCTCTTGATCGGTAAGTCATGTTTAATAATTATACCAGTATACGGACGCTGCAGGAACTTTATTGTAGACGAAGTCTGAATGGATTATAATTGATTGGTACTGAAAACGATATTAACACCTCCGAACGTCGAAAATGAATCTAATTCCAGCTGTCAGCCAACGAAAACGATACAGGACGAAATGATGGAAAAATTAGGAAAATCTCTATTATGTCGTGCCCTTTCCCTTTCTCTCTCCTGTTTTCACAATAATCTTCTCAACACGACGATGCTGTACTGTGTCCTCGTAACTTGTATTCTTCCAGACGGACGTAAATTAAGACCAATCACAAATTGCAACACCTAATCAGTGCCTCGATACCGTCCAAAATTTCTCCCTGGATAATGTCAAACACTTTTTAATACGTGCAATTGGTGACTCCAAACCGTGATGTGTGGTGGTTAGCACATTTCCTCAAATAAACCATATACCCAGTTGGTCGTTCAGCGTTTGCATTGAAAGAGCAGAGTCATTGGTAACGGGGTCAATGCTTGCCGAAAGTTCGGACCAAATAAATTGGGAATGTATATAAGTTGGTAGGAATCAATGTGATTCGAAACACGTTATTCGCTGTATATGACAATCCGATTCGAAGGATGAAGTAACGTGATTCGGTTTTAATTCTACTAAGTAGACTTACGTTTGCATAATAATAAAATTATAGAATGTCTAATATGTGAACTTCGCTGTCCGTGTGACGGGTACCGATTACCGATATTCGAGTATCGCTATCGCTAAGCACAGGCACTTCATGTGTTACCATCGCATCGCTCTGCAATAAATCTCTCTATCTAAATTTCTGTTCAGATTTCACAACACATATGTTTCGATACGAAAAATAATTGCTAGTATTAGTATTGAAGAATCTCTTATAGGCGCGAACATCAACACCAAAACAACCAGATTACTAAAAAACTAATGCTGAGCACCACCATGTACCAACATTCCCGTCCCACCTCGCCCAATCGAGGACCTTCTAGTACGGTTGGATCATCTTACGCGGAGTCCGATTATGACGGTTTCGTGACAGCAGCTGTGCAGCATGTGACGCAAAATCGGGCTTCGCAACAACAACAGACGGCCGATTCATCCTTTGCGAGTCATATGGATTACATGAGCGGTAGATATAAACAGGGTTTTTCGGGAAGGGATCAAGGAGGTGCTAGTTACAGTGGAGATCATTTTGTGTCATCGTTCGATAATAATAACAATGAGAAAGGTTCTACAGCGGCTGCCGCTGCCGCCGCAGCTGCTGTTTCCAGCGATTTCGATCATGATAAGAGCATTGAAAAAACGGGAGGGGCGTCGACCGTGCAGACGGGAAGTAATAGCAGTGGAATGTCTCGATCTGAACGAATGAAGAAATATAATGCTTGGAAGGAGAAGCAACAAGCAAGTCCACAAATACCGTCGTCATCGTCCAGTCCAAAAATGAATCAAGATTCAAAGAGTCCGACACCAACAATGAAGCAATATTCCAAAAATACGACGACCGTTTCTACCTCACAGTCACCTGTGCTATCTCCATCTCCTCAGCAATCTCCACGAGGCTTGGGATCGCGACGAATGCGTATGGAAAAGTTACGTGCCTCGCCGTCTCCTTCTATGAGAGGACGCGTTTCAACGCCGCCTGCGCGGAATGGTAGTGCATCACCGTCGATGACATCGTACAGTGGTGTTGACATCAATAACAGCTATGCGAATGCTGCTTCCTCTCCTTCATCATATCCTTCGAAATCTACTGTTGTCACCGACAATGTGGTACGTTCCACTACAGAGAAGAAGGGATATTCAGCATTTCGTACACCCGATCGTCATCATGCCTCGCCAAATCATCATCCTCAAACGACTTTTGGGGCTACCCCTTCCTCTCCTGTAGTTTCAACTACGACACATGATCACCCTACCAACGCACGTGATGGAAACAATCGTAATAGGAGTAGAAGTAGAAGTAGTAGCAAAAGTAGCAGTACAAGCAGTCACAATAATGGTCAAATGAAAGTGAACAAATCAACGAGAGCGGTAGGAGCTGCTTACGTGAATATAGGAACTCCCCCACAACCACCACGGCATGTATCGCCACCACCTCCACCTCCCCAGTATGTTCCTTCATCAAGGTATTCTTCCGCACGCGATCAATCTGGACCTTCAACTGGTGCACCTGCTTCGTTGGGTGGGCAACATCCAGGAACAACAAGTTATAGTCAGTTAGGTCAATCTGGTGTGGACGGGGAAAAGGATCGATCGAATAAAAGATATTCACCTGCCAAATATGGAATTAACGAAAACGTTGCCGTTCCGATGATTGAAACTTCCCCATTCAACGAGAAGGATTGGAACGAAGGTAGTGGGCATGTTTCTCAGATGCATCCAAGATCTATGAATATCAATAACCCAACCAAGAAAAACTTAGTCGATTCGTCATTGCGCACACTTCAACAGTCGACCGTTGAAAATCCACATATGATGAAAGTATCAAGTAGTATTGAGAATAAAGGTATATCTCCCGTAGATATTACTTTGAGAGCGATTCGCTCGAGTAAATTTTCCAATAATGGAGGTGGCACATATTCTCACAATGCAGTATCCAGTGACAACTATGCACGGCATGAGACTTCAGCCAGTGCTTTTCCTACTCGTCCGATATCGTCAGGGGCAAATGTGCAAAGTGAGCAATCAGTTCAGTACGAATATTCAAATGAATATGTGAGCCGCCAGGACGACCGCACTGTTGAATCTTCCCTAGCTAGTGGTAACGATACATTATCGTCATGGTGGCAAAGTACGTACGGGACATCTCAAGCTTCAGAAGTGAATATCGCCATATCAAAAGTTCTTTCGCCACATAATCAGAGTGACGAAGACGATGACGAGGATATTTTCAGTGGTATTGATGCACCTGATGATGAGAGCCTTGGAGCAGTGGAAGTGGATTCAAATAACGAAAGCTCGATTAGGGCACGGGAAGCGAAATCTTCCAAGATGAACGACCGCCGACGAGTCAGTCCACTGCCCTTAGTACAAGAAGTATCCAATGAATATGATGAAAGCCCGGATAATCGATCATCACGAGGAAACGTTAAAATGCAGGAAGAATCAAATGCATACGACGAAAGCACGGGTTATCCATCACCACAAGGAAAGGTTAAGGTGCAGGTTTTGGATTCCACTCCTACTAATAGTCATTCGGCTGATATAACTCGCGACGAGGAAGATCGAGCCTACGCGCAAAGGCGGCCACGAGGCAGATCGACACGAAAATATCGATCAGAGGCTGTCGATACCTCACATTTAGAAGAAGCAATGATGGTTCCAAGCGAAGCGACGGATCTTTCTCAAGATGACGATGATGAAGAAGAAGAAACTTTAGATGCAACTACATACGATTTGGACAACCCAACAATTCCCGTTGAATGGGAAGGATCAGACGTAAGAGAACAGAAGTCGAAAATATTCTCATTTAAGGATCTCGGTTGTAGTGTGCTCGATACTGTGACTCTAAATGCATGTCAAGTTCCCGTAGATGCAGAAGATCGGGAGAAATTGTGTAAGTTGACAACAAGAATAATAAATCGTAAAGCCCATCTCCATCTTATAAGTTTATTCATTTTCACCTTTTAGTCAAAACCAAGAAGGATCAACTTCTTACAATAATCAACAAGAATTTCCGTAAACAAGACGTTGATGACCACGAAGAAGACGATGACGACAACCATTCCGCGGAAGCAAGTACTGTTGCCGAGACTGTAATGACAAAAGATGCCAGTCTTACAATGCTAGGTTTGACTAATGAGGAAAGACGTGTATGGGAAGACTGGGATCGAAAGAATTTGGAGGAAGAACCCACACAGAAAGTTATTGATGAAGGCGATGTGTTCGAGCAGTGTTCTTTGGAGCAGTTACCAAAGCAAATTGTTAATGATGTTGATGCGAAGGACATAACTGAAGATCAAGTTTCTAGTGATGCAGATGCAGATGCAAAGGATGTAAAGAAACAGAGTAAAGGTAAAGAGAGAGGTGGTGCCCTCCATGATGCTGCTTCAGAGAAAGCAACATACAGAGCATCTTCTTCAAAGAAGACATCCGCAAAAAAGCAGGTTAAACGCTCAAAAGTAACGCTGTCAGAACAGCAGTTTATGGAAAAATTCTCTTCCGTTCTGTCAACGAGAGGGATTGAAGTTCTTAAATTGAATACGAGTAAAAAGTGGGATTTGCGGTATCTCGCCGTTTCAAAGGAAGTATCGTGGGTTCATCAGAAACGCTTACCAGATGATAGTGGAGATCGAATGCATATACCGCAAGCTTTGTTATGGCAGAAGAAGTTCAGCACAAAAGCAAAAGATCAATCTATTGCAACTATCGGCAAGCAAGGTAAAGGTGGTGTGCTTTTCTCCAGATTAAGAAGTGCAGCAATCACGCAGACCACCAATATTTCAGATGTTCCTAAGATTGCAGCTAAATTTGAACAAGGAAACTTCAAGAAACCAGTCTTAGTATCGATTATCTTTTCCGTTTCAGATGGGGATCATCGGACGGTCATGTTTTATTTTAAGTCGAGAGAGGATGCGAAATTGTTTTGTTCAGGGTGTAGCTTGATATGTGCTTTAAATGCACAGAGTTAGATTTGTTGAACAATTACGAAGTAAATTTATATGGATTCTTAACACACATTTTATTAAACCTGTTTTTGTGGACTTTATTTTTGATACATTTCTTCCAAGTCGCGCTACGAAGTAAATTAATTACGGTGCTACAAATCATTTGCAAAAGTTGTCCATCCGTTCTAACCCATTAACCGGTAGTTTCTTCAACGTACATGACATAAGAATTTAGATCTATGTTTCAAGCAGTGGCGCCTTAACGACGGTGCAGTTCCATTCCAAATTTGTACAAACATATCTAAGGAATGTCAATTTTTCAAAACACATGTCGTAGTCGTAGGTGGATGAAGAAAAGGACGACTCTCTTTCAGAGGAGTCATGATAAAACAAAATTCAAAAATACTACAAACATGTTATTCACATATTATTATTCATAAACTTTGTAAGACAGAGAGGTGATGATTGTATCTCAGAAACATACACATGAAACGAAGTGCTAATCAAACTTTTGTCACAGCTCGAATGAGTTATGAGTTATGAGTTATGAGTTATGAGTTCTAATACTCGCGTACATAGCTACTTATGTATCCAATCCGTGCCCGCGCCTAATTACGTTTCAAATCCAAATAATATGATGCTAAGTTAGCTCGTGACGCAACACCAGCAACCAGCTACCCGAAAACAACCAACATACGAGTACACATCACATCCACATCTCAACGAAAACCAAACCATGGGAATTAACGGCCTCCTCCAATGCTTCACATCCCTTCAAAAAGACCACAACAACAACAACAACAACAGCAACAACAACAACAACAGCAACCAAAGTAGAGATAACATCACATCCCTCGCTGGCAAACGTTTGGCCATCGACGGATCCGTATTACTCTACCGAGCAGCCTACAGCTGTGCCGATTTACTAGGCGAACCGCACGTGAACCAAAACGCACGCACCGCCGAACTTCGGTACACGAACTACGTGATTAAAATATGTCACAATCTATTGCAGCATGGAGGTCTATGTGGTTTGCTCATTGTATTCGATTCCCCCCATCGGTTGCCATTAAAAGATAACGAGAGTGCCGAGCGGGAACGTAAACGAAGTGCTGCTTTGCGAGAGGCGCGGGATTTGAAACGGCGTGGGATGCATGAGGAAGCGTATAAAAAGTATGGGAGTGCGATTAAGGTGACGCATGAGATGGCGATGAATACGGCTCGTGCGGTGGGTAAGAAATTTGCCAAGCGGGGGCAGCGGTGTGCGGTGGAGTGTATGTTTGCCCCGTTTGAAGCGGATGCGCAGTTGGTTTGTGCTGTACGAGATGGACTTGCGGATGCGGTTATGACGGAAGATTCGGATGTGTTAGTGTACAGTGTTGCAGCGAATGTGCCGTTTTCGATTGTGTATAAGTTCAAACACGATGATGGTTCGTGTGTGATTTTAAATACGAACTGGCTGTGTGATGGCAAAGGCGGCGATGATGAAGCTTGTAGTGATAGTGGGGGCACTACCGCTGCCTTGGCTGAATTGTGCCGGGGATCCAAACATGTATTTGCATCGCAGCTGCGTATGTTTCATACTCGTGAATGTCGTGAACGTGGGAGTGGACGTAGGCTTTTTGTGCAGGCATGTATTCTTTCTGGATGCGATTTTGTACCTCATTTAAGTGGTTTCGGTACCAAGAAAGCATTTAAGCTGATACATCAAAATGCTAGTAGAAGCTCTGAACGTAGATTACATCAAATTTGTAAATCCATTCGGGCTTCTACCTCTACGTCTTCCTCGTCGAGTAGCAGTATCAGCAACGACAAGGATGTTAATGCTGTTTTTAATCCCAAGCACATGAAGGAAGAACACTGGAACGCCTACGAAGAGAACTTATATAAAGCCGAAGCTGCATTTTATTATCATCATATACGCGATGCTCGTGGTAAAATTCAACCTCTCACTTCGATACCATTGTCGTTAAATGATATGACAGCTACAACAACGACCATGTTTCAATCACAGGAGACACCAGACGTAAGTCGATTTCAGGGCGATTTGAGTTTCGTCGGCGCCACTTCTAGATCAATTAGTACAGCTACTATTGTGGCGCTTTCTGACGAAGAGAAAGCAGATACTTTTGCTCCTACAGTTTCACCATCGGTAGCATTGGACGCTAATCCACTTATGAAATTTTCATTTCGAGGCAATTTATCGAGCAACGACAATGGTGAAAAACTTAGACGTCTTCGAAGAGTGATTATGGATACGCACGATAAAGAAAATCGACCACCACACAAGCAATGCGCTCGAAACATTGATGATGAAGATTCAGATAGTATGATGATCGATAGTCCCAAACCCGTCTTCAAAAGAGAATGTAATAAAGTTTTTTGTAGCACTGTCCGGCGTCCACTGTATCCATCGTTTACTTCACAGGAGAGGACGAATTCCAACGAGTCGACTTGCAAATCCAAGAAGCAGGCATCTAAACTTCTCGCCGGTTTCTCTAAACAACAGTCGCTCTATAAAGATTCATCCTATACGAAGAGGAGTTTTCGGTCATCAAATAAATCGAAGCTCGTAAAAAAACCATTGTCCTCGTCGCTCTTCAACTCTTCTCGAAGAGGGACCTTGAAAGACTTTTTCCAACCATTGAAGACGGCGAAGTAAATTAACTTGTTTTTTAGTGGCATTTCGAGCTTATGCACTTATCATCAAGGTAAATCTATACACATAGATTTATACAGAACTGAAGTTGTAGGGACGAGTAACTATATCGCATATATAGTCTGGCTCTCCCATTGCAACGAACATTTATGAAGACAATGGAAGTGAAATAAATCACGAGAAGAATGGTCTGCCCTCTCGAGATGAAAAGTCACATCACGTTGAGACGCTATCTTTCTTCATTAAAGATGTAGTTAACGAGAACATATTCAAGTGATTCATTGCGCTACTAAAGAAATTATTGCAGACTTCTATACAAAATCTCAACAAGGAAACCTTTTCGGAGAATTGAGAGACTATGTGATGGTTTCAAATACTTTCCTAACCAAAGGGCGTGTTGGAAAATGGGTGGATTAGCAACCATCTTGTCGTTCCGAAGGCTTCTGAGTGGGAAGTTCCTTTAAGCCTTACTGTCGAAGTATGTTACTCGAATATCACTCCTAAAAGCTGCGAATAAATAAATCGGGTTTCAGGAACTCGGAAAAATAGGAAGTACGTGTCTGGTGTATTTTAGTATACTATTTTGGCACGCATCATAGCGGGATTGATCATAGTTTCGCACCCGATGAGGGATAAAATAAATACATGCGCTAGTAGATGTTTGAGTTCATCACAAATCACCTTCACTATCTGTTTCAAGTGTCATTTCAGAATATAAATGTTGCCGATTACAAATTTTCAACTGCTACATCTGACATAATGTTGCCGTTGCTACGAAAAGATAGTGTTTTTAGGAGTTAATAACAATAGGATCCATACAAATCTACTATCATGCATTCAATGGGTAAGTTATAGAAGTGACAAACAGACGTGCCTAAACTAAAACTAGACTTACACTCACCTGCCAACTTAACATTTTTATGACTAAATATATATTATTTACGACTTTCCATATTGTTATTAAGCATTCTCAAGAAACATCATCATAGACATGAACGAGTCATTGCAATCGTAAGCATCCTCAACCTCAACCTCTTTTCCTTCTTCTCGGCACTTATTTGTCTTGCGCATAGCTGTCATCAAAACCTTTCGGAAGGACTCCACAAGAGCATTCCTTTCCTTCGATCGATTATCCAACTTGGCAAACCATGACGAGGGCGAAATACAAAGATAACGAAGGCATGCCATTTCGAATTCAACGGATGTATCATTATTCACCGCCATACTATCAGAGACCGCAGATGCTCTTATTCGTTCTATCAAAATCGAAAGAAGAGCTTGACAGCTACGTTTATTTGACGCGATAACTTCCATCATTATTGATATCAATGACGTGACTTCACCATTAAACCACGACATTGAATGTTTTTCTTCTACTTCTGTTTTGTCATCAGAAGCAGCATAAAAGATCTTCGCCAATTTTTGTAGTAGTATCGGAACAATCCATTCAGCAAAGGTTTGCAAATTGTTATTGTGATAGTACTTTCGAGGAGATGATACGAGAAGAAGTAATGACTTGCGTAGTAGTATGGTAAGGCCTGAATCAAGCTTGATTGCTGCAGAAATTTCGGAGCGCGCTGTCGAATCTTTGCTGAGTTGATTCAGAAGAGAAGGTAGCATTGCGCATCCGCATCGTTCCATTAATTGGTGTAGAAGACGACATAAGGCTTGAATGCATGTTGTGTGACAATTCATTGTTTCGCCATTGACATTTTCGTCTATTGTTGTGTCTCCATTAGACAATAGCAAAAACTGTACTAGCAGCTCGATCCATTGGGGCATATGATCTGATACAAACGTTGTAATCGTTCTATTTGGATGCTTATCGTCGCTGCTTCCATCGCAATAAATGAGCACGTAATCACTTAGCAATAAAGCTGTGGATGAGATTAGCTTATAAGCGCAACGCTTCGTATGTGCCGCGACTAATCGTACGTCACCTTCAATGCTGTTGCGACTTTTATTGGTGTTGTCGTGAGTATTGAAATTATCAATTATAGAGGTGCTTTTATGGTCGATGCTAGATCTAGATCGAATGGCGGATACATTTGATAGATCTAAATCCATCCGATTGTTATTGCTGTGATCTTTAATAGTGCTGCAAGGAACCAATACTAACGGAAAGATATTGACCTTCATCCAGATTAATAATTCCTCCATGTAAGACTGATGAGGAATGTCATTGGAAGAGGATGATTCTTGTTCAGATATCGAGGCATGGCCGTCCAAGTGGACAACAAAACGATGCATTACCAAATTGACCCGAAGTACGAAGTCGGCCTCACTTTTGTCAAGCACTGACATCTGATTATAACAAACAAACGAACGAACAAACAAACAAACAAAGAAATGAGGAAAACATTGATAACTTTGATTTTATCGAAACTATTTTTTAAATCATAATGTTCATACCTCTTCCACGCACAACAAACGTTCGGTCGCACTTCGGGCAGCTTTCCACGTCTCTGTCAAAGCTCGCTGTGCGACACTGGACGATAATATCCGCTCACGAGCAGCAGTGCTGCTCGATTCTTCACTTTTCAATATTACATCCAATGTACCCAAAGCTACCGACGGCAGCATAGGTTTAAATTTTGATGACACGGGGAGATGATGTTGTTCCTCTTCGTCGTCGTCGAATATGTTCGCTTTGCTCCATCCATTTCGAATAGAGTCGCACAGTGAACATATTGCCTTGTCTGTGTGTCCCCAGAGACATAACAATGCCACATGTGATGACATGTTTTTGTTGTCATCTTCATCGCAAAGAAGTGTCGATGAGTTAAATTGAACCGCAAGGGCTGTCATGGAGTCGCGTGGCAGAGTACCGGCACATTGCAACAAGACGGAACGGACGCGATGACAGTTGTTTCTCAATGTCGTATCGTCTTCGTAGGAATTATTTGACGATGATGCTTTGGCTAGTTGATCGAAATAGCGTAGAATTTCGGTCAGCGTTTCTTCATTAAACGATTCACATAAAAATGTGCGGGTTCGTTCGTGTTGTCCTTCGTTGATTACGTACGAGATCTGTACGTTGAAAGAAATAAGAGGTAAGATATTGATTGTCGAGAATGGTCGTAGAAAGACGTACCGATTGCCAAAGATTGCCAATTGTCTCCGCTATGGAAGCCATGAGGGATGTATTCGAAGCAACGAGCTCAAAGCTACTGCTGTTGTTGCCATGGCTAGTGTCTTTCGACCTTTCTCTATCATTCCCCTCTTCCTCCAATTTTGAAGAAATGCGACGCTTTTTACCGCCTTTTTCCGACCCTTCTTCTTCCTCTTGCTTCGATGCTTCAACAACACTGCAACTCAAACATTTCAACAACAACACAGCCAACTTCGCTACGCATCGGACGCTCACACATTTTTTCAAATTTCCATAAAATACTGCCGCAGCTTCCGGATTATTCACCAAAAATTGCAGTGTCCTTCTCACCTGTTCCGATCCCGTTATCGTCTCGCCCTGTGGAAAGTATGAATTGCAAATCAATTCTGTCAATGAAACCGCAACGCTACCATGTGGATACGGTTCATACTGCAACCGGTACAGCAAATCCTGGACGGGTACCACGTGATAGTACTTGATCCCTCGTACCTTTTTTACTTTATGCAGCATGCGGCACATCGAAAGTCGTACGGTTTCGCTACGATCGTGAATAATTTTCTTCCCCAAAAACTTGGGTAACATTTGTCTCAAGACCGCATGGCTGTGAGGTGCTGATTCCAAAATAGCAGCAGCTGCAGTAATGGCATGCGACCGCACCGCGATAGAACTTTTATCGTAGGCGCATTTTTGAAGTATAATCTGTAGTAGAAGTCGTATTTGCTCCGAGGGAATGGCATCCCAATACCGACCTAGGACTATAGCCGACGATTGTAGTGCTGCGATGCGTACAGAAGGATGTTCGTCTTTCAATAACTTTCCTAAAGCCTCAGTGGACTTATCAATGACCGATTGTGCCTCTTCCTGTTGTACATTATTATTACCACATAAAGGATTGTGCAAAGGAAATGTTTCTCCCAATACCATACATGCATTTTTGCGTACAGTGTGGTTAGCAGCATTTAGAGATCGCCACAAGATGGGAGATAGCATACGGTGCAACATGGCATCGACGTCACGATTTTTCTTAGCATCGTAAAACGGTTTGAGGATATGATAGAGATTCTTGGATGTTGATGACGATTGGAGATGGATGGAGGCGTGAAAGAAGTGTGAGAGGATATGTTCTTCGATTGGGTTAATGATGGAGATGTTGCTGGAATTGTATTCCTTCCATGCTTTGAAATAAATATTACCATAAGCCTTTAAGGACAAAAAAGTGAGATAATATTCTTGGATA
>Ga0209092_10002568_pt1 | contig 16587 bp, 14 predicted proteins | sample FraStrMetagenome_FD_187446 | JGI IMG/M metagenome (GOLD analysis project Ga0209092, IMG submission 187446) | Marine eukaryotic phytoplankton communities from Arctic Ocean - Fram Strait ARC3M Metagenome (SPAdes) (version 2) | ecosystem: Environmental > Aquatic > Marine > Oceanic | place: Fram...
TTGCGGTTGGATTTACCAACACCATGAGCCAAGCCAACTCGGGCCGACTGATTAAACGCGGCGACCTCGGTGCATGGAAAGGAGCCTACTTGGACGCTAAAGATCCTGAACTTCGAGGCGCTTGGGCTAAGGCTGGACGCTCGTATGTGGAATCGCACTTCTCAATGAAGGTTCAAATTGAAGCGCTTGAACACCTGCTCGGCCAGCGATATTTCGTTGATATACAGTCGAGTTGTTAGCCAGTGTGAACACTATAGAGGCACCCAAAAAACTCGCCATCATCGGTGCAGGCGGCATCGGTACAAATTTGATTGAATTGTTGGTTCCAGCCTTGCGAAGGCTGGGCATGAAGGCTCAACTTACGCTGATGGATGACGATGTTGTTGAAGCAGGCAACCTCGGCCATCAACGCTACACGGAAGGGGATTTAGGCATGAAAAAGGTCGAAGCGCTCGCCACGAGGATGAGCGATGAAACCAGCGAAGTGATCCTCAGTGCACAAGCTGAGAATTTGCGACAAGCAAGTCAATTGGCAGGGTATGACATGGTGATTGTTTGCGTCGACCGACCGGAGCCACGTCGGCTTGTTCACGCCCTTGATGTCCCTTGGCTCGACCTTCGTTGCGGCGGCGATGGCTACGTGATGTTGAGTTCTGAATCTCAACAGGCTTTGGTCAATCACATGACGCCCGATCACGAACCAATGAGTTGCCAACACCCGGGCGCCCTCGAGGATGGAAACCTCGAATTTGGATTCGCTGTGGCTGCCGCTTTGGGCGCACAGTGGATTGTTCAACATCTAAGAGGTCACCAACCTCCCGTCCAGGCCATGGGTTCACTCACCTACGGAGCGTTCAATTTCCCTGCTGTTTCCGAGGTGAGTGCATGATTTTCCTCCCAGAATTAGACCAACTCGGATTAAGCGATGCTGATTGGGAAGGCCTGTGCGTTATGGCTGAAGCAAGGCAAGTGGACAACGAGAGGCTGCTCGAGGTTCAATCCAACGCAGCGCTCATGGGACGATGGGATGTCGTGTACGCGTTTTCATACCTCGCAGGTCTCGAGACCTCTGTCTTGATCGACGCTGAGGACAGCGTCTCCATTGATTGGGGCAGTCCGGGTCGGGTTGCGCTTTCACCGCCAATTGGTTGCGCTGCACCATTCAAGGTCTGGACCCACACGCATCCAGGCTTTGATGCGTATTGGAGCGGTACGGACACCAACAGCCTTGCCAATGGTGCAAGCATTGTCTCACGAGCCTTGGTGCTTGGAGCACCCGGGATCAAGCAGGCTTTGAATCAAAGTTTGACAACCGAAGAGCTCCCCGAGCGACGCCTCATGAAAGATGGCCCTTTGAGCCAGTGGACCGATGAAGCCCTTACGCCATGGTCGACGTTCTACGAACAGTTTGGGCATGCAACGCTCGACGAGGTGAGAACATGACCAACGTAAGAACGCCAAAGGACGATGAAGAATGTCGAAAGGCACGAATCGCAGTTGCCCTCGGCATGGGTCGGAGCCTTTCTGATGTGGTTGAAGAGCTGCTTGGTGAGGCGCCTGAAGAAGCATTTCTCGATGCGGTCAGGAACCGAATAGAATTCGCTCATGAAACAAATGAAGTGCTCGATTTCAAAGTGCTGATTGATCGAATGATTGAACTTCAAAACGAACATGCTTAGGTGATTCAAATGCCCGTCCCATACACAGAGTGCGTTGCGCATAATTGCGTGGTGTGCCTTGCATGGGCCCCGCCTCGGTCACGCCGGCTCAAACTGGCTCGAGGGTGGAGTGCCCATTTGCAGCCTGCCGATGCCGATACCGGTGAGAGAAGTGTTGACAGTGGAGCGTTCGCATTGGACATGGAGGCGTTGGTTGAAGGGATCGACACTGATGAGGAAGCAAACGTCGAACTGGTCGCACTTCCAGATGAGGTTGTTGGCCTGATGATGCACTGCATGGGTCATAATGAAGCGAACCTCGTCCACCAATTGGAAGCGAAGGCGTTGAAACCAGAATCAATGCTGACTCAAGAGGAGTGGCTAGCCTTGACACCTTACATGATGATTGACGAGAGCGGTGGTGTGTCGTATGAAAATCGCGGTTTGCTTGAAGGACGAATTGACCAAGACACCACTCGGTTTTTCCTCGAAATTTGGCATGGTTACTACGGAATAAAAAACGCCCTAAATCTGAGATTAAGGGCACGAAGAATTCATACATCTCAAGATTCCTTCATTCCTGCCAACGAACGAAGGGCGCTTGGGTTCCTCCATGAAACCCTGAAAGCAAACGCCCACCGTATTCATGTTCTTGATGATGGAATTATTGCTCTTCGCGGAGATTCTGGTTTGCATTGGCACATTGAACCGAACGTGTTTGGTGCGGTACCAAGCGTGCGATGCCGAGAGACAAAGGGCACCTATTGCATTCAATTGGTCCGTTCTGAGATCGAATGTCCAGCAGCCGATTACACAGCTCTGTACGTGCTGGCCATGTTGAATGATCTCGAAACATCAATGCGCGTAAGCACCCTTTCAGACGGACTAAAAAGGGAACAAAAGGCCAAATCAGGCGTTTCGATATCCGGGCTTCCGTCCTTCGATGAGCGCGGAGAGTCCTTCCAAAGAGTCTTCAGTTGAGAAAATATCAGTCAACTGGTCGAGTTCCATTTGCAAGCCAACGGCCAGGGTTGTGGTCGAAGTTGCATCGATCAAATTGCTTGCCATGTTGAGTGCAATCGGTGCTGCCCGTGCGAGGGATTTCATTTGACGGGCTATGCCTTTCTCTTCAGCGTCAAAGCCCTCGGGGCATGTTCCTTGCATGATGGCGCCCATGTTTGCATCGCTGTAAAACGAAGTTGCGAATGTTGCCACTGCACTTGCTGGATTTGCGGGCGCCCCTGGGTATTTGTTGGCAGGTTTACCTGCAGATGCCAACTGAGAAACGCATCCGTTAACGGCTGCAACGTCGACCAAATGAGTCAACAGGCCCAAATCATGGCCCGTTTGAGCGTCCATGAAATTTCCAGCAAGAACAGACCAGCGGGCTGCCGGAATCCCACAAATTCTTGCCGGCCGTTGGGATCCACCCAATCCGGGGTAAATACCGATTGAAGTTTCAGGGAAACGGAATTGCGTGCGGCGTGTACCAATGCGGTAATCGCAAGCAAGGGCAAGTTCCAATCCGCCGCCAAGCGCAAGGCCAGTGGTCAGTGCAATGGTGGTTTTGGAGGACGATTCTAATTTGTCCAGCATCGCATGGCCGTTGGCTGTGAACGTGACAATATCGGGGATGGCGTCAGCTCGTATTTTATCGACGAAGAATTTGACATCTGCACCGGCGACAAAGGCTTTGCCTGCTCCATCGAGCACGATGGTGTGAACTGATTCATCTGCGTTCACGGTTTCAAGCGCTGCATTGAGTTGGTTGACGACGGTTTCATTGAGCGCGTTCATGGCCTCAGGTCGGTTGATGGTCAATGTGGCAACTCCAGCTTCGATTGTGGTGTCGACATAAGAGAAATTCCATGCATCGCCAGCATTGGCTTGGGCGGTAAAGAAGGCAGGAACAGCCCATGCCCGTTGAGGATCGCTTTCTGCGCTGAGGTCAGCGTATGCTGATGCCATTTTGTGGGCTTCTTGAATTCCAACTCGATTCATCATCTCAAACGGACCGCGCGCCCATCGAAGACCAACCTTGGCTCCTCGATCGACGTCTTCCATTGTGCAGACGCCTTCCTCGACAATCTGTGCTGCGACACCGAAGACAACCCCATACAGGCGTTCTGCCACACTTGCATACTGTTGTTCCGTGTATGTTTCATCGCCCGAAACATCCCATTGTTCGTTGGCCTCGATGAGGTCTCGGAGGTTTTGAGCCCCAACGTAACGAGGCGTATGGAGTTGCTCAGCAAGGTAGTCAGTGGAATGCAAGGCAATGGGTGGGCCAGTGAGGTTCATCAAGCCAAATGGACCAAGTCCGATGCGGAATGCTTTGCGCGCAGCAGCGTCAATTTGCGCTGCAGTAGCGACGCCCTCTTCCAAAAGAAGGCATGCTTCATTGAGCCACGGTACGAAAAACCGATTGACGACAAAGCCAGGCCGATCCCCGCACACGATGACGACCTTACCGAGCATCTTGCAGTATTGAACGACCTTCTCAATTGTTTCAGGACTCGACGAGGCTGCGGGAATTACCTCGACCAAACGATTCTTGGCAGGATGGTAAAAGAAGTGCAGACCAACAAAGCGATCGGCCCGCCCTGTTGCCTCAGCAAGGGCGTTAACCGACAACGACGAGGTGTTTGAGGCAAGGATGGTTTCGGGCCCACATGCGGCATCAAGGGTTGCGAATACGGCTGCTTTAATGTCGAAGTCTTCGAACACGGCCTCGATCACCAAATCGGTATCGACTGCGGTGTTTTCGACACCGACCACGCCTGTGATTCTTCCTTGAATAGCATCCACTTGAGCCGGTGAAAAGATCCGCCGCTCCACGGCTTCGGAAAGAAAATCCCGAATGATGCCTTGTCCACGGTCAACCCATTGTTGCTCTCTGTCCACCATTTGGACGTCGAATTCTTCCTGAGCCGTTTTCTGTGCAATGCCGGAACCCATGTTCCCTGCACCAACAATCGCCACACGCTGAATAGGTTGCATGGCTGTGCGAATGGAGCATCGCACATGAACAATGCGGCCCTGCGCTCCGCTCAAAGCAACCGATTGTAAGCCTCAGCCGTTCGTTGATTGAACACTTCGATGCTGAAGGTTTTAGCATGCTCAATCAGCGCTTCATCGGGCGTTGGCCACACGTGTTCATTCTGCAAGGCTGTGCGTGTTTTCCATGCTCCATGGACCGCTAAGATCGCCTCTTGCCAAGCGTGTAAATCGTTGGCTGGTAAGCACATGCCCGAAGGCATTAATTCGTTGTGAGAGGGCATGTCAGCGCACAACACCGGCGTGCCTGATGCCATCGCTTCGATGGGTGGATAACCGAAACCTTCACTGACGCTTGGGAACAAAAGGGCTTCGCTTGCGTGGCGTAAATCCATCAAAGCAGCATCTGAAAGGTCACCTCCATGCGCATGGAAGTGGGCAACTGAATGATGCGCAGCCAAATCTGAGGTGGTTGGTCCACCCGAAGGGGATGCTCCGCCGCCTACGTGATGAATGTGCAGTTCTTGCTTGACAGACGAATCCATCGAACCGAGCACCTTCAGTACGAAATCCATTCGCTTTCGCGGGTCATGGCTCCCAACGATCAACAGGTGACAGGCTTTCTCCAAGTTCGCAGCAGGCCCCGACGAGGTGTGGTTTTTACCGTCGAGTGGTTCGAAACGAGCCATCTCTAAGCCGAGGGGCAACCATATGGAATCAACGTTTGGAAAATGTTCCTTGCAAGCCTTCAATGTGGCATGAGAATCGCAAAGCAAGAGGTCTGCACGCCCAAGTCCTCGCTTGAGTTTGTTCAAATCTCTGCGACGAATCATCGAGGGTTTTGCTTCACCCACCTCGACCGTTGTGTCACCGATGCGAAGCATACGAGGAAACAAATGAAACAAATCGTGCACCGTAACGACGACAGGAACGCTGGAATGTTTTGGAACCAAGTGGGCCTGCTCTTGATCCGTGATGTGAATCAAATTGATTGGTTGACCTTTTCGGGCTAAAGATTTGACGACCCGGGGGTGTCGGAACCAACGAGAAAAGAGGCGGCGAACCCGGGTCGGTCGCGATCCCAAATCGTATTCTGCAACACCTTGCAACCGCCATCCAGGCACATCACCAGAAGCAAGGGATTGGGCAAGGGCGTGGTGCGCACCACCAATGCCGGTGTTCGAGCCCAGAGCGCCACCTCGGACAAGCAGCACCTCCTGTGACATGGCTGAACCAAGGGTTTGCCCTTCTTGAAGATGAGTTGCGAGGGGGGGTTTCTATCCCTCAAAAAGGAAGTGAGGAGCCCTGTGAATAATAAAATTGCAAAATCGGTGTAAAAATGGAATTAAGTAGGTGAGGGCTTTGGCCCAAAACGAGGAAGCGAAATGTCGACACCACCCCTGAAAATTCCTCGCACAGATTACCAAGCGGTTCGCGCCTCAATCGAAGCAACCATCACAAGCGGCGGTGATATTCGCAGCATTCTTGGCACCCAAACTGGCGGCGGTCAAGCCAACACACTTCACTGGGAAGTTCGCCGTGCTGAGGAAGCCCTCCATGTGTTTGGCTCTCGCTGGACAACAGAAATACTCACCGCTCTCTACATCGCTGGCCCTCGACGATTCAACCAAATGAAGAACCTCTTGGAAGGCATCTCTTCGCGTACCTTATCCGATAAATTGCGCTTTTTGGTGGAAGAGGGTTTGGTTCATCGTCAAGTGGAGGAAGGCCCTCCCGTTCGAGTGTCCTATTTGCTCAGCGAACACGGCCGTACCTGCGGACGGTTGCTCTCTCCCCTCGTGGCTCATTTGAAAATTCACGCTGGCATGTTGCTGGCCGAAGATTGATCCATGCCGTTCAAGCACCTGAGGGATGCTTTAACAAACCAGAAGGTCAACCACAACTCATGCCTTTGCTTGCTCAATGGGTTCGCCAGCGTCCATGGTTGGCCGCAGGGCTAGCGACTGCAGCAGGAGGGGTTGCTGGGCTCGCAGGTGGTTTTGCCGCAGCAGCAAGCGCCGTTGGCGGCATGGCGGCTGGCAGTGTTTCGACCAAAGCCCGAGCGCTTGAACATCCACTCCGCCGTCGAATTCTTTCCACGTTGGAAAAGCACCCCGGCTTGTGCTATCGGGAATTGCAATCGACCTTGAGCGCAGCCAACGGCACCCTTCGCCATCACTTGGATGTGTTACAAACCTGCAAGAGCGTCACCGTCTTGCCGGTCAACGGTCGCACATGCTACTTTGCAGGTGATCCAACTCAAATTGAGATCTTCCGTGGCATCAACGTCAACCAGGAACGGGCGGCGGCGGCTTTACCAATCGGGTTGTCTCTCGTCCAACGGTTGATCATCGAAGACATCGTCAAGGAAGGCGTGCCCCGAAGTCAAGCCGCATTGGCTCGGCGTATAGGCCGCTCTAGGGCAACAACCCATTCTGCAGTGAAGGTTCTTCGGCGAAGAGGCATCCTTCGTGAAGACCGGATTGAATTGATGGCCCACATCGACATGGACATTGAATGGCACGGTACCAAGGCCGTGGATTACGACTGGCACGACGAACGGCGCTGACCGTTTCGGGCATCGAGTTCATTTTTCGCCGCTCAAGCGCCATTTACTGCATAGCCTTCAAAAGCCCTCGTCGGGCCACATCATCTATGTTCAGCGTGCGAATTCAAGAGGTCCCCCTCCCGACGACTGAGCGTGACATCGACGGGCTTGTAGCGTGGTTCATCGAAAGTTTGTGCTTGGTCCGCAAACGAGGTGAAGCAACCGCCGATCTTGGACGAGCGGGACCCGTGCATCGTCTGCTCCGAGATTTCCTGTTTGCACAGCCCACTTCGAGTTGGGACGCACAGATGCTGGCCGATGAGTTGGCCTTAACACCAGCCTCATTGAACCATCACCTCTCTCGCTTGGTCGAATCGGGGCTTGTCGGCTACACGAACGAAGGTAAAGGATGGCGTCGCTACTACCTGCGCGGTGGATCTTTGCACAATGCCATCGAATTTTTCACGGTTCAAACCCAAACCATCGTTCGACAGCGATTGGCCCTGATCGAAAACCAATGGGATCGACAACCCTTGCGCATGGCCCTTGAGGTACCTGAAAGCGACACCCCTCCACTCGTTCTTGGCGTGGTTGAGGCCCGCCCTCTTCGCGAGGATGGAATGACAAGTGAACTCTCACAGTGGATGGGGGATTTTGGTCTGCTCGGTGAACGCCCTGGCAAGGAAGCCAAGGCTTCCTCAATATCGGTTCAATTGTTTGAGGTGCTGCTCACTCGCGACGCACCGCTTTCATTGGATGAAGCGGCAGAACTGATCGATGGGCCAAAAGCAAGACTTGGAAGAATACTCGAACGATTCCGAGCGAGTGGGACTGTTGAGCGAGTCGCTCGAATCGACCGCCTCAGCGTGGCTCTATGGGCGGCAATGATTGCACAGCACCAACGAAGGGGTGAAGATTGGATGCTCAAGAAGGGGGGATTCCAACGGCTGTTGAACACCAAACAACAGTCAGCTCTTTTGAAGCAATTGAAGAAAGGAAAACTCACCGTGGAGGATGTTGATGGTGCCTTGAAGCAGGTCGATGCCACTGAACAAATGTTGCTGTTAAACCTCCTGGGTGGTCGACTTCCAATGGGTCATCGCATGTCGGGCGAACGTCCTCAAGACGTTGCGCAACAAGTCCTCAATCGCCTTGACCGCGTCCTCCGTAGGATGCGAAGGGTGAGCGAACTCTTGGAACAAATCGAGGCATGAGGTGAACAACAATGCCACAGCACATCGCACCGAAACCTGGACCGTGGGATGGTGAACCGCGGCCGTTGTTTTTGGCTCCTATGGCAGGCGTTTCCGATTTGCCGTTCAGGTTGTTAGCCAAGGCCTGTGGAGCCGATGTGACCATCACTGAATTCACCAACAGCACCGCATTGAGCAGAGAAGCGGCGGTGTCTTGGCGGAAAATGGAATCCCATGCCACGGAAATACCATTCATACCTCAAATTTTTGGAGGCGACCCGGGCGACATGGCAACCGCAGCAGAAATGCTTGCCCCAACTGCGGACATCATCGACCTCAACTTTGGTTGCCCAGCGCCAAAGGTTACCAAAATCTGTGCTGGAGCTGCACTGATGGGGGAACCTGACAACCTCGTGGCCATGGTTGATGGAATCATTGAACGGGTTGATGTCCCAGTCACAGCCAAAATGAGGCTTGGAACAGGACAAGGTGCAAATAACGCTCTTGAAATTTGTAAGGCGCTCGAAGGCATCGGAACATCCCGCCTATGCGTTCATGGTCGAACCCTTCGCCAGCGGTATTCGGGTGAAGCGGACTGGAATTCAATCAAAGCCATCGTCGAAGGCGTCGAGGTGCCTGTCGTTGCTAACGGTGATGTTGTGGATGCTGCGAGCGCCAAGGATTGTCTGGAAGTGACAGGTGCGGCTGGATTGATGGTTGGACGAGGCGCCATCGGCCGCCCTTCTGTGTTTGGCGAGATAAAAGTCGGGCTCGGATGGATGAAAGAGGAAGATTTGCCGTGGATCAAAGCCAACGCTGAGGCATGGTATGAACGGTCTGTAACAAGCCAGTCGTTTGCTTCACGGCGTTGGTGCTGGGACAAGTACATCGAATTTTCAAATCATACGACGGGGCTTCAACCTCGCTGGATGCAACGTCATGCCGTGGCGTTCACAAAAGGACTGCCTGGTGCGAAAAAAATTCGAAACATCATGCATGGTGCACCAACGCCAGAAGCGTTCGCAGATGGTATCAGTTCGTTCTTAGCGGGTAAACCCGCTGAGTGAGCCTGCTCAGAAGGTGGATTGCCAGTCTTCGAGGTCTTGAGCTGCTGCCCAGTCCTCGTCAGTGGTTGCTTCACGAGCCTTGAGCACTTCACGGGCCAAAAGCCAGTAGATCAGAGCGAGCGAACGGCGGCCCTTGTTGTTTGCAGGGAGCGCCACATCGACGTTGCGGAGGTTGTTGTTGGCGTCGACGATGCCGACGATTGGCAAGCCAGAGTTGACAGCTTCACGAAGTGCTTGTTGGTCAGCGGCTGGGTCAGTGACAAACAGAATGTCAGGTTCCACATACGAGCGCAAGACCGGATTGGTCAAGGATCCTGGGATGAAACGGCCAACGGCCGCATTTGCGCCAATTGCTTCTGCAAACTTACGAGCTGGGCGTTGTCCGTATTGCCGAGCGGAAACAACCATGATTCGAGGGGAATCATACCGGTTGAGGAATTCTGCAATGGAGCGGATTCGAGCGTCGGTCATGTTGACATCGAGGAGGTAGAGACCGTCTTCGCGAACGGTTTCGATGAAACGGGCCATATCTGCACTCTTTTGTTGAGTACCGATGTTCACCGCGTTTTCCTCATAGGATTCAAAGGGCACGAGTAAGGTAGTTTCTTCGGACATTGCTAAACCTCAGCAATCGCCCGACTTGAACCCTATATTAAACCGCTTCGTAGCGAATGCAACCAAGCCCTTGCAGGAAATGGGATGAAATTAGCGACTCACATCGTGGAAGAACTCAAGTCTAAGGCGCTCGACTTAGGTTCATGGCAGAGGATTCGTTGGGCTCAAATCCTTCCAAAATCGGGTCCTATGGAGCCAGTTTGCACAATGATGAGATTTGGAGGGACGAAAACAACAACGCGCTCAACCTCAGCGCAAGCGACTTGGAACGTCACGAATATTGCCCGTTGTCATGGGCGCTGTCCCGAGAGGGGAATTCTGGCCAAGGCGAGGCAATTGAGGCCGGCGTCAAAAAACACGCAGAGATTCACGAGCAAATGGAGTCCTTCAGGGAAAAGAAATCCGAGGCGCGGCGCGCAACCATCATTTGGACGTGGTGGTTTTCAGTAACGATTGCCTTCATCATCGACGGAATTGCTTTCACTTACATCGACGATGTGCTCCGCACGCCCATGGATCTTGCCCGATACCTCACCTTGTGGGCCCTCATGCTGTTGATAGCGGGGTTAATTGCGACGTACTTGCCGTGGCGAAATTGGTTGGGGTGGAATGAAACTGTGTCCCAAACCCGAACACGAATTATTCAGGAGCATAAGGAAATACAACCGGTGTTTGAACATCAAAACTTCATCGGTGGCTGGTTTGAAGCCGGGCGAACTGAAGTGTCCTTGTTCTTTGGTGCCATCGTTCTGGTGTTGCACGCAATTGCGCTTGCTGGTGCCGATAATCGATCTCAAGCGACCTTCATATTATTCCTCACCGCAATGGGGTGGACCCTTGCTGCCTCCTGGCAACTGCAACGTGTTCTGCTTTCTGAAAACGCTCTTGAAATGGTTCGGAAAAATGTGGATTTAGATTCTGATGCAGAGGTCGCTTATTCGGATGACGACGCTTCGACCAACCTCTTGATTGACGAGGTCACAGGGCTTCGCGGGCGACCAGATCAGATCGTCATCGTTGACGGTGAGTTCATTCCAGTCGAACAAAAAACCGGCAAAGTACCGCGGTCACCACACCCGTCCCATCGGATGCAGCTCCTGGCTTACTTGCACCTTGTCGAAGTCAGCACCAAGAAAAGCTCACCTTACGGAGTGATTCGTTACGGTCAGGAGAACCTTCACCAAATTGATTGGACGGCTGAGGCTAAGCAAGACCTCTTGAACGGCATCAGTGAAATCCAGCGTTTGATGGTTGAAGGTGGCGCCAAACGCAATCACGACCGACCCGGTAAGTGCAGAAACTGCTCGCGTCGCTACGCATGCAGTGAATCACTGGTGTGAGTTCATCCACAGATTTCACTCGGTGGATAGATGGTGCATGTGTTTTGAACACTGACGGTTATCGTAAACGTGTCTTGAGCCGCTGTTCCTGGAATGCCAAGGCCTCGAGCTTCGACTGAGAGCGTCCAAGTCCCAATCGCGAGGCTTGGGTCTGGGGGAATCGTAACCGTGATTGGTTGAACATCTTCACATTCATCCAACTCCCATCGAGTATCGCCGTTTGGGTCCACCAGCGTTGCGCGGACATACCGAGTTATGCCACCGTCAAAGCAGGCAACGCTGTCCGTGCCTGTGATGGTGACTTTCCGATAGATGACCAGTTCTGTAGAATCGGGTCCTACCTCAATGGAAGAAGAATTGATGTAAGGTTCAATCTCGACCGAATCAAAGACATGGCTGAGGCTAATGCTCTCAACGGTCACTGAAGAACTGGCTTCGCCGCGCATGGCTTCAAGGCTCTCACGGGCTTGAATCAAGCCCATGCATCCTGCCGTGCTTGAAAGCATCACGGTGAGAACCAACGCCAGAGGGAGAAGGTACCGCTTCATCGTCTAGGCCAGCCGCGCCTCGCATATCAATTCAGTGCAGGTTCTTCCGAGGGGTTGAAGATGCAGAAGCCATGGCTTACCTTGCCCGAATGACGTGTGGACCTGCCGAGCGAAAGCTGTGACGTACCCTATGAAAGCCGACGGGCGCCCTCTTCCAACGATCACTCGAACTTCGCACCGCACGTGCCACATTCCTTGGCTTCCATGGCCAAGTCAGCACCACAAGCGCCACATTCAGACATCTCAGGTGCTGCTTCTTCTGCAGTCTTACGGCGGGGAGCGCGGCGGCGGGATTGCTTTGGCTTCGATGCCTCAGGGTTGTCGGCCGTCAACGGCTTTTCTTCTTCCTCGGTCATTGTGAAATCGCTTGTTGCATCAGCCACTTCATTACCAGCAAGGGCGTTGTCAGTCATTTGCATACCAACATGCACCTTGTCACCAGGCATGATGCCATCCTCGCCTGTAATCTCATACAAGCGACCGCGAATCTTTGCATCGCTGGCGCTGAGTTCAGAACCATCATCGCCCTCATCCTTGAGCGAGATCACTTCACCCTTGGCTTTCAGAAGGGCATCGATGTCGACGCCGTCTGCACCAAGTTCGTCCATGCCCCTGAGCGTGGTCGTAACCGTGTTGCCATAGGCTTCGAGTTCTTCTTCAGTCATGTTCTCACGCTCAACTTCTTCCGCGTTGCGACGATCGTAAGCGGCTTCAACCTCTGCTTCTGCATTGAGAATGTTTTCATCCCACTCTTCTCCGAGGTTGTCTTCGTCGTATCCAAACTCCTTGACGGCTTGGGCGAAGTCTTCGGTTCCTGTGACGATCTCATCCTCGTTTTCTTCTGGGTCAGGTAAGGATACTATTTCCTTCACCGTTGGCTCCCTTCGCGTGCGTTGTTCGAAGTAGGAAGCGACGTCTTGGTCGGCACCACAGTAAACGCAGTTATCAAGCAAATCTGGGATTGATTCACCGCATTCATTGCAGTCGTGGAATTGCTTTCGAGCCTTTTTGAGGTTGAATGCACAGTGAGGGCAGCGATCTTCATCACCCTCAAGTTCCCCATCGCATGAAGGGCAGTAATCAAAGATGTCCCGCTCGACTTCTTCTTCCCGGTCACGGGTCATCAAGATGGCGACCACCAAGACCCCGAGAAGGATGAGAACTCCCAAACCAATCAGGCTTAGCGTGCCCATTTCGGCGTTGTCGTTCAGGTCATCGATAGCAGCATCGGTGAGCACTGTGGTGAATGTTCGAGTGAAGGTTGAGGTGACCGTTGGGTCGGAAGGAACAAGGCGAACGGTGGAAATCGGTGCATAAGCAACGAAATCACACGTCAAAGAGACACGATCGCCACGGGTTTCAACCGATGCGCTCAGGTTGGCCAGCATCTCGTTGTTGCCATCGAGGCAATCGAAGGTCAGGCTCCCCGTTTCGGTGCTTGTGAGGTCAATGGCGAGGGTGTAGGTTTCGCCTGCATCAAGGGGGGAAGAAGCGGGTTCAGCGTTCGCATCAACAATGCTGAGGGAGGAAAGCCACCATTCGAGGCGCAATTCTGCTTCAACTGCAACAACCCCATTGGCTTCATTGTTCAGTGGGTTTGAATCCCAACTGCCAGCCAGTGGGACCCAACCAGCAACAAACGTCGCTTGGTGTGCGCCCAACGAAGTTGTCAATTCAACTTCCCATGTTCTGAATTGGCCCGGATCAAGATAGATCACAGGTGAAGTGTCTTCAGCACCTTCCCACGTGTAGTGGAGTTTTCCTGAGACTTGAATGGCTCCATTGTTGCTCATGCTGACGCGCCAAGTCACTTTTTCACCAGAATTTACCGACGGGCTTGAAGCGATTGCAATCGAATCAACAAAGACATCCGGGATTGGGAAAATCGAGAGAGAGGTGGTGGTTCGATCGTTGTCTTGGGACTCTTGAATGAACGCCGCATTGTCGAACGGATCGATTTGAGCGGTGACTTGATGTTGGCCAACTGAAAGAGAACTGAGATCGCTCGATGTCAGCGTGTGCGTCCATTCTTTCTCAGCATAGCCTTCTCCGGCCAGGGTTACCGTGAAGGGGGCAGAGGTGACTTTCCCGCCGTTCTCATCGGGGATTTCGAGCCACATTGGAACTTCGGTGGTCCCGCTTCCGTTGGTTCGGGCGAGGCGTCCTGTGACGACCCATGGACCTTCGAGGGCCCCTTCTTCGATTTCAACCGTCATCTCACCTTGGTGATAGACATCCATTCGAGTTTCTACAAGGAACTCGACGCTCTCCTGCTTGTTCACTTCTGAGGATTCTTCGACCACCGACTGATAGTCTGGAGTCGCATAGATCGTGTGAGTTCCACTTGCTGGAGCAATGAAGGTCGTGTTGACCCATGTTGAATTATCAGCGCTCAACTCCGGCGTAGCGAGGTCTTGATTTTCATTCCCGGGTAAGTCTAGATGGAGGGTACTCGCTGCTGCCGGTTCGCTGCCAGTGTTTCGAACGAGTGTGGAGAGGGTAACCGTATCGCCGGCAAAAATACCGGTCGAGGGTGAAACCTCAAGCGTTGTCACCTTGAGGTTGGGAAGGCCAGTCACGGTGAATGGCACATAGAAATCAGCCATGACTCCAGAGTCACGGGGGTGTTCAATCTGAATCACAACTTCGTGTTCACCTTCACCGACGTTGATCCATTGAGTCGAAACTTGTTCGACTGTTTCCGGATCGATGTCGGTTCGGCCCTGTTCGATGATGTTATCAGAACCGAGTGCGTTGCGGTAAAAAGTATACTCGACATCAGTGGCGTAGCTTCCCCCGCTGTTGTAAAGGGAGAGTGAAATCTCGACGGTATCCCCTGCTTTAGGAGCGGATGGGGAAAACGAAACCCCTTCGGCTGAAGCCTGAATATCGCCCACTTGGATTGCGCTAACATTGAGGGGCAAGGTGGCCAATCCGAGCAAGAGAATTGCAGCAAGTGCCTTCCATGAGTTCGCCATACAAAAGATGGACGCCCTGCAAAGCACTTGAACCCATCTCAAACACACCCAAAAAATCGCATGGATGAGGCGCCTTGTGCATCTGCCAGTGTGCGCCATGCCTCAGCGATTGGAACCTCCTGAAGAGGCGTTAATCTGCGGCTTGGAACAGAAGGTATAGGGGAGCATTGAAGGACAACCTCGCCCGTCAAGGGGTCATGGGAAGGACGGCGGTCACATCGTTGCTCGTGCTTCTTCTGTTGGGCATGGTGGCTGCTCCCCTATGGAGTGCCCGTGATGTTGCTCCGATGGACTTGCAAGAAAACACGGCCATGTCGGCTTCTTCCGACTTGCAGATGAGCTTTGCAAACGGACCATCTACGGGTGATTCGATCACCGGCCAGTACCTCTTAACCTTCTCACTCAGCGGGGATGCAAACGTTTCCTCGATTCTGGTTGAATTGTCTGCAGATGGTACTTCTTGGACGAGCCTCACAAACTTAACCAGCGTCCCATGGTTGACCTACTTCGATACCACCGCACATGCAAACGGCTCCTACAACCTCCGAGCAACGGCTTGGGACGATGACGTCAACGAGAGCGTCGTTGTGACTTCTGACGCCTTTTCTATCGCAAACCAAGTGCCCCTGATTACAATCTTCACCGCCCTTAACGCCGATGTTGGCAGCGGGGACTCAGCAAACGACAGAGCGTGGTTCAGCATTGACGCTGACGAAGCAATTGCCTTCCGCTGGGGCGCAAGCGATGACGACTTGAGTTACGCAACGCTTGCCAATGCACCGGGACCTGGTGCCCCAACCAACGACGGGCCTTCTTCCTTGAATTACGGCTGGGATTGGGCCAGCGGCGCCATGAACGAAGGCACCTACAACCCACGCCTCACCATCCACGATGATTCAGGGCTCTCTTCGAGCGAAACGATGTTCATTGGTATTGACCGTACGGGTCCAAGCCTTGGAACGATCACGGTTGGCTCGGGCAATGATTGGCAGAACAGTGGCACAGTGACCGTTACGGGCTTGATCACAGCAGCCGATGACGGCCAAGGCAGCGGTGTCGCATCCTGCCAGTTCAGCACCGATAGCACGACCTGGTCGACCGTTACAACCGATTCAACAACCTTTGAGTTCGCTGAAGGAAATCACACCGTTCAGTTCCGCTCGATTGACAGAGCGGGCAACACGGGTCCAACCTCTCAAGTCACCATTCGAATCGACCAAACAGCACCTGAAGCAAGCGGATGGGTGGTCGATGAACTGACAACCAGCCGAGTTGGCCCTGCGAACGTGAGTTTCAATGCCCAAGATGACGGCTCTGGACTCGACCTCACCGCCTCCTACATGCAGTATGGATTCGATTCCAACGGCGTGGGCCAGACACCTGATTTGTCAGGACGTTGGCTGGACTTTGGCGTAACGGGCTTGGACGCCACCGTAGCGCTCTCCAACTGGGCGACCAAGTCCCGGCAGCATTTGATGTTCCGAGCGGTTGTTGTCGACCAAGCAGGAAATGAATATGCGTCCAACCCGAGTTCCTTCCAAATCCTTCCAGGCCTTGATTTGTCATGGAACCTCTCCCAAACCAACCTCGACCGTCTCATCGTCCGCCCAGGAGAAAACTCCGGGAACGTCACCATCACAAGC
>Ga0209092_10002569_pt1 | contig 16586 bp, 18 predicted proteins | sample FraStrMetagenome_FD_187446 | JGI IMG/M metagenome (GOLD analysis project Ga0209092, IMG submission 187446) | Marine eukaryotic phytoplankton communities from Arctic Ocean - Fram Strait ARC3M Metagenome (SPAdes) (version 2) | ecosystem: Environmental > Aquatic > Marine > Oceanic | place: Fram...
ATTCGCTCATACCGCTAGGACGTAATCTACCGCTACGATCCTCAATGAATACGTTTTGTCTTGTTGCATATGGATTATTCATCATAATCTCCTAGTTTGTGTTATCAGTATTTATCGTTGTATAATATACGAATATAATAAAGTAGTTGACAACGAGGCATTTAGGCAGTATAATAGTAGTAATTATTAGGAGATTACCATGGCCCGTAGAGGACAAAATTATTTAAACAACCGAGATATGCTCAAGCAGATTCATATTTCTAAGTCAAATTTCTCATGGTTTGAAGACCGTGACAAGCATCATCAGTTTGATGTTATTATTGATAACGTTGCTGGAGAACTAGACGTTGCGGCTGAAATCCGTGAACTAGAAGCAGTAGCACGTGAAAATCGTGCAAATCGTATTCAAAAAGAAGCATGGGATTTAAATACAGACAAGAAGATGAAGCAAGCTAACTTCGCTGTAGACCATGATTCATTTGCACAAGACGAACTTGTATTTCGTGTTATGACGTTTGAACATATTCCAGATGAACCAGGTCGTAAAGCAAATCCAAAGACTGTTGCTGATCATAAAGTAAAACTTCCGTTTCCTCCATTCAAACAATATATCATTGACGGAAATGATATTCGTGAAGTTGGCATCTCACACCATAATAAAGATAAAGAATTTGACATTGTAACAGGTCGTGTAACAGCTACACTTGCTAACATGTACATCAAACTAGTAGAACGTTATTCACAACGTGCTAACTGGCGTGGTTATACATACATTGATGAAATGCGTGGACAAGCATTGTTACAGTTAACACAGATTGGTCTACAATTTAATGAAGCAAAATCAGATAACCCATTCGCTTATTATACAGCCGCAGTTAATAACTCATTCACTAGAGTACTGAATATTGAAAAGAAAAATCAAGGTATTCGTGACGATTTGTTAGAGAATAGCGGACAAGCTCCATCATGGACACGTCAACTTGAGCATGAAATGAAATCAAGTGAACGTTGGCAGAAAGTTATTAAGACTAAGATCACAGACGAAGCAATTCCAACTGAAACAATCAAAGAGATTTACGCAGACAATGACTAATCTATTTAATAAACTTGCATTTTTTACAGACATTCATTATGGAATGCGTAACAACGCACGCCAACACAATGAAGACTGTAATGACTTTGTAGAATGGTTTATCCAAGAAGCAAAAGCAAAAGGATGCGAGACATGTATCTTTGGTGGTGATTGGCATCACAACCGTGCAAGTCTAAATATCTCTACAATGAAATACAGCATTGATGGTTTGCGCAAACTAAGCAAAGCATTCGATAAAGTATATATGATCAAAGGCAATCACGATTTATTTTATCGTGAAAGCCGTGAGATTAGTAGTATCGAATTCGCTAAAGAATTTGATAATATTATTCTTGTAGAAGACACTATGATTGAAGGAGATGTTGCTCTTGTCAGTTGGCTTGTAGGTGATGAATGGAAGAAAGTTCCTAAGATTAAAGCAAAGTATATGTTTGGTCATTATGAACTTCCAACATTTAAACTGAATGCTATGGTAGAAATGCCAGATCACGGTGGTCTAAAAATGGATATGTTCAAAAATCAAGATTACGTATTTACTGGACACTTCCACAAACGACAAGTTAAAGGTAATGTTATCTATACGGGTAATGCATTCCCTCATAACTTCTCAGATGCATGGGACGATGATAGAGGTTGGATGTTCTTAGAATGGGACAAAGAACCTGAATTCTTTGCATGGAAAGATGCGCCAAAATACAAGAATATAAAACTATCACAGCTACTAGATAATCCAGCTAAATTCTTACTACCAAAGACAACAGCAAGAATTTCATTGGATATCGATATATCATATGAAGAAGCAAACTTCATAAAAGATACATTTATCGAAACATATGATTTAAGAGATTTATCATTAGTTCCAGTAAAATCTACACAACACGAAGAAGACGTGGGTGCTGAAATTCACTTTGAAACTATTGATCAAATTGTTATTGCTCAATTGTCCGCAGTTGAGGGGACTTACAACAAGAATGTCTTAATAGAAATTTACAACAACCTATAACGGAGAAAAAGATGAAGAAAATTCTTATTACGGGAAACCGTGATTATGGTTTATGCCAAGCATTATGTGACATGTTCGAAGAAAATAATTTTGAATATGAATGTGCAAGTAGAGCAACTGGATGGCAATTAGATACATACTTAGAACAGGTACGTTTAGGAAATCATTTTGTAGAAAATGAATTCAACGTGTTTATAAACAACTCTGCTATGTGGAAATTTCACCAAGTTATGATTGCAGAAAATGTATACAACCGTACAAATGATGCAAATGTACATGCACATTTCATTCATATGGGATCGACTGCGGATACTGGCGTTAAGGGTAGAACATGGAGATATCCAACAGAAAAGAAAGCATTACGAGATTATAACCGTGATCTAACTTATATGACTGCCGGAGGATCTAATGTTAAATCAACTCTTTTATCACCTGGAAGTTTAACCACTGAAAATGTTATGAAAAAACACCCAGATAGACAACTAATTGATGTAGAATATATCGCAGACGTTGTTTTATGGTTGCTTAATCAACCAGAATATGTTAATATTAATGAAATTTCATTAGACCCTATTCAACATGGGACATACGCAAGAGAGAGGTAGATTACTTTTGCTAAAATTAAAGAACATTACGATCCGAAACTTCATGAGTGTCGGTAACGTTACACAAGGAATCGACTTAGAACGTGATGCATTATCACTTGTTCTAGGAAATAACCTAGACTTAGGTGGTGATGGTTCCCGTAACGGAACAGGTAAGACAACTCTTATCAATGCACTGTCATATGGATTATATGGAAATGCATTAACAAACATCAAAAAGAATAACTTAATCAATAAGACTAATGGCAAGGGTATGCTAGTCACAGTTGATTTTGAATATAATGGAAGCGAGTACCGAATTGAGCGTGGTCGTTCTCCCAACGTATTCAAGTTAAAGCGTGATGGTGTTGATATGAATGACATGCAAGACGAAGCGCAAGGTGAAATGCGACAAACACAAATCGAGGTTGATTCCATTATTGGTATTTCACACAATATGTTCAAACACATTGTTGCGTTGAATACTTATACTGATCCATTTCTATCAATGCGTCCAAATGATCAGCGTGAAATCATTGAAGAACTCCTTGGTATTACAGAACTTTCTCGTAAAGCAGATAGCTTGAAAGATGAAGTTAAAGCTACTAAAGAACAAATCAAAGATGAAGAGTATCGCCTGAAAGCTATCGAAGATGCCAACTCACGTATTCTAAAGTCTATCAAAGATATTGAACGTAGACAGCGTATCTGGTCAGAAAAGCATACAAAAGAGATATCAGATTTAGAAACGGGTCTAGATGCACTAACACATATTGACATCGATGCAGAGATTAAGAACCATACATTTATTGCAGAGTATAACGAAAAGAAAACTCGGTTAGATGAAGCTACACGCTGGATAAGTAGTATTAATACTGATGATGCGAAGCAAGAAAAAGTTATTTCTAAACTAAAAAACGAAATCAAGTTACTAAAAGAACATACTTGTTATGCTTGTGGTCAAGAAATGCACGATGATAAGCAAGAAAGCATTCTCGCATCTAAAGAAGAGCAAAAGCAAGAAGCTACCATGCAATTACTTGCAAACAATACACAACTACAAGAACATGAAACTGTTGTTACGGAGATTGGTGAACTTGGTAATAAACCAAGTGTATTCTATGATTCATTGAACGATGCATACGAACATCAGAATTCAGTACGTATGCTAACAGAACAAATTGAACAAAAGAAATTAACCGAAGATCCTTACGCAGATCAAATCAAAGAAATGCGTGAAAGTTCACTAGAGACTCTAAATTATTCACATATGAATACGCTAGTGTCATTTAGAGAACATCAGGACTTCTTAATGAAACTTCTTACTAATAAAGATTCCTTCATTCGTAAGAAAATTATTGATCAAAACTTATCATTCCTAAACAAACGTTTAGAATCATACCTAGATAAGTTAGGTCTACCACATGAAGTTAGATTCCAAAGTGATCTAACTGTAGAAATCACTGAACTAGGCAGAGACCTAGACTTTGATAATTTATCACGTGGTGAACGCAATCGCTTAATCTTAGGACTAAGCTGGGCATTCCGTGATATATTTGAATCACTATATAGTACAATCAATGTTATGTTTATAGACGAATTAATTGATTCGGGTATGGATACTAATGGTGTAGAAGCATCACTTGCTGTATTGAAGAAAATGGTTAGAGACAGTGGGCGTTCAGTCTTCTTAGTTTCGCACCGTGATGAACTTCAAGGAAGAGTTAGTGATGTGCTGAACGTAGTAAAAGAAAACGGGTTCACTACGTTTGCACAAGAAACAGAAACACTAGAACCTGGTGTTGAATTAGATACAGTCATATAGGAGAAAACAATGACAAATCATGAACAAATCGTAGAAAGTTACGAAACTTATCTCAAAGAACACGCCGCTTGGGAAGAAAAAGGCGTCAAAGCTGCGGCAGCACGTGCAAGAAAAGCACTAGGTGATATTGGTAAACTAACCAAAGAGCGCCGTAAAGAAATTCAAGATAAAAAGAATAGCATGTAAAAAAAGTGTTGACACATAGCAGATTATCTGCTATACTAAAAACAATAAGGAAGTTAAGTGTCTCCTCTCAACCTCTCTCAAAATGCTTACTTCTTTATTGTTTCAACACAGAGCATGAAACAAAACCCAATGCATCTGATTGCATTGGGTTTTTTCATTATTGAAAGGATAAAATTATAATGGGAAAATTTATTGGTAAAGCAGAAGAACGTGAAATGATGCGTGAAGAATCTGAAAAAGCAGTTAAAGAGTTCTTAAAGAACGGCGGTAAAGTAAAAAAGATTGCTGAAGGTGATCACACTGAAGCAAAAGACATGAAGTACAAATTTCGTAAACCAGCATTCGGTGGTAAGAAAAAAGCTGACTAAATAATGTTATGGAATTCTTAATAAAAGTTATCATTGGCGGTATAATAATTGCCAGTGTAGTTACAGTTGCACAGCGTGGCAACCCAACAATGGGAGCTTTGATATTAGGCATCCCATTAAGTAGTATTGTAAGTATCATATTCATGTACCATGCAGGAGTAGATGTTTCAGTATATACACAACTAGCAATAGAAACTGTATATTTCGTATTAGTCAGTTTAGCATTCTTTCCAATATTTGCATATATGGTATATCTTATTCCATTCTGGCCAGCACTAATTATATCAACTAGTATTTCCATGTCGGGATTATATGTACTGAAACTATTCTTAGAAAGATAATGACTTGAACTGGATTCAAATAGATAAACAGATTATCAGTATGATGCGGGTGATTAATGATAAAGATAAACTTTATGAAGACGTAAAGCAAGTATTCAAGTGGAATGACTCACAAGTTGAAGCCGCTGTAGGTCCATTAATCAAACGATGGAACTGGTATGATATGCACACAGATCAAAAGCCAGCGAAAAAGAAACGTGTTACTAAAGCTAAAACCACAAAAAAAGCCCCTGCTAAAAAAGCAAGAGCCACTAAGAAGAAATCATAACTTCTTTCTAAAATCTTCTAAATATTCTGTCAGGACTTTTGAACTGCCTATTCGAACATTGATAATACCATTATAGTATTCATCTGTTTCTAATACACGGCGTTCAAACTGTTCCCGTGCCTCCATATAACTTAAAGCGCCACGACTCGGACAGTAGTGTAGTATCTCCCTAGAAAACTTATCTTCTCCTAGTTCTGCAACATCTGCATTAAGATGGTCAGAAGAACCCCAATATGTACGCCAATCGCTTTCTTTAAAACCACGTCTTTTATTCTTTCGCCCCTTTAGAGGTGGCTTCGTGGTTTTAAATCTAGCTAATTTCTTACCTATGTATTTTCTATTATTTGTGGTGTTAGTAATAAGATATACAAATCCCTCAACATCATCAGGTAATTCATTAACTATCTTATTATCATATGTCCAATCACTCATTAGTAAATCATTTCATCTTATAAGGTCTAAAGACCTAATCCTTCATAAATCTCATATCGCTTTCGCTCAATCGATTTAATCAGTCTTTATGGTTTATATTATTAATCTTATTTATATATGCCTGCGGCTAAGCCACAATTGCCCTGTTGCCAGGACAACTGCAAAAAATTATGGATACATGCCATAGCTTCATCGCCTCTGTTTATGAGCTAGTAGCCAGAAACTACGGGGTCGGTTGGCGATTCCCCCTTCACTCAGTACTGCGTCTTTCGACCCAACGGCATCACAATAAATCCAAACAGACGGAGTATATTGTAATCGATAGTGCTATAGTAGCCTATCAGCGGTTATAAAATTGTAAACTGGTCAACCACGCACCTTTAGAGCCGTGGCTGTTGTAATTAGAATACTTGTATATGTGGTTAACGAGAAGATTGTAGGAATTCATCCCTACTAGTCCAACGGCAACAGTATCTTTAAATACTGGCAGATTCAATCCCGAGTTGGCAACCCAACTAACAGTTCCACTATGTCTGATATATTAGCCTGTTTCATTATATTAGCCTTGTTAGATTTATATTAGTTTTCAATAGAGCCTGATTTATTTATGTTAGCCTTAGAGTATTGGCGTTCCCGCTTGTTTACTCATTTCATAGTTTTCTTTTATAATTTCGTTGATATGATCGATGTGAGATACTGGCATATCATGTAATTCAGATATGCTTACCCCACCTCTCATATACCAAGTTAACTTTAACATATTTTTGTGCAGCTTGTCAAGCTCTTTTTCGTATTTTTTTGTTTTTTCTTCAATTTCTTTGTTACTGGCTGTTACGAGCCAGTGCCGAAAAAATTTACAGGGTTGACCTCCAAGACAACCTTATCTTTAGCATCGCATTCTGGGCATGAGAATTCAAACGTAGTTGCATCCTCAGGTTTCTTAGACAGAAATTGAATCTTCTCATTAATCTCATTTACAACCTTAGTTGGTATGTTTTCTAAGAATTCACTGATAGTATCATAATCAGTGACATCTCCATCTGGTGTCTCTATGTAATTTATTGTATTTGCTAAAAGTTCAACATTATGTTCAGCGATTGTTCTAAAACTAGAATAGAAGCGTCTTGCTAGTTCGTCTTCTTTCATTACTTCATCGCCGTATGTATCTTGTATAGAACGTACAATACGTTGTTGTTCTAAATCAATTAACGCTAGTCTAGTAATTGCTTCTACTGTAGGAGGTTGAAGATGTATTTTAAGACCATCGAATTCAACTGGTTCAACTTTCTCAATATCTGGAAAACGATTTAAGATAACATTGATATCAATATTGAAATCGCTTTGCTCTTCACATGACTTACATGTATGTGTGTGCGTCAGTTCACTGCCATAAGTTGCGTATTGAATTGCAAGAAATAATGCTTCAACATCTATATTACACATACCTCTTGGATTAGGAATATCTGGACAGCAACTAGCAACTAAGCTAATCAATGCCTCTCCATTTAATAGTGCGTCTGGGTTCTTTAGTGTTATCTCATCAATCGCAGTCATTGGCAATACACCTATCTCATCTAATTGTGATGTATTGATTTCTGGATTAAATTTGCCACCTGTTGGTAGTTTTACATAAATTGATGGTTTTCTAAAGTATTTTTGTAGTGGGTTATTTGTCATTTACTTCGCCTCTTGATAAATACAACGATACATTATATTTATGTCTATAGTTATTTAATCAATTATAAACTACGAATATAATCAAAAAGTGAGAGAGTTTATGGCAGAAGACGTAATTATTAGAGGTTTTGGAGAGGATAGAGATTTTCCTGACTTTGCTACTGAAAAAACTATTAAGACAGTTGAGGCAGCTTTAAAGCAAGCTAACGTATTTAATAGTGAGTCCACCAAGTACCTAGCGCAGATTGCCTTAGGTGAAAAGCGTGGTCAGATGGCTATGAATAAACTTATACAATCTATGAACAATGTTTCATCAGAAATTAAAAAAGGTGCAAACGATAGTAGTAATGCAGCAGATTCTGCCGATCAAGCAAGTAAAAAGCAATTAGGTGCATTTACTAAATTACTTTCATTGGGAAAAGACACTATCAAATTGAGAAAAGAACAATTTGCAAAAGAGTTAAAAAATGATGACGAAATAAAGCGCCTTATGAAACAAGGTATGGCTGAAGATAGTGCAGGTATGATGGCTGGATTATCAAGTCTATCTGGTATTGCAGGTAAACTTGCCGCCGGTGTCGTTGCAGTTGCAGGAGTAGTTAAAGGTGCAAACAGCTACTTACTACAACAAGGAACTGATCGATTTAATTTTGCACAAGAACTAAGACAAAGCGGTCTTGCCGCAGGACTTTCAGAATCTGGAGCAAGCCTTACAGCATTTGCAGATAAAGTTCGAGTGAATAACTTTACTCTAGGAGAAGCGGCAGAGTTTACACAACGTTTTTCAAAAGCAGTTGGGGTTACTGGTGTCAATGGTGCATTGGATTTTGTAAACACATTAGCATATAGTGGTGATAACGGCGGCGATATGATGCGTAGGTTTGGTATGGAGTTCGGTGAAGTTGCAAATGTATCAGGTGAATACTTAGAATCTGTACGTGCATTAGGTATGTTAGACAAAATGTCAAATAATGAACTTAGACTCGGTATGGACAATTTTATGTCAACCGTTGTTGCAACGTCTAATATTATGAAGATTAATATGGAAGATGCGGCACAAATGATTAAAGATACACTAGGACGTGATGATATTACATCATTACTTGCTACTATGGATCCAGACAGAGCTGCACAAGTACAAGATGTGGTAGGACTAGCAGGTGGTATGCAAACTAAACTAGGTGAGGCTCTTGCTCAAAGATTGGCAGCAGGATCCCAACAAGAATTTATGATGTCCGATTCATATAGACAAATACAATCAAGTCCTATAGCAATGGAACTTCTTCCAGTAATTGAAAGATTAGCATCAGCATCGGAACAAGGAGGAACTGAAGGGTTCCAAAATGCATTTGCTAATCTAAGTGGCGACATCGAAAGAATAGTTGGTATTGCGACTGATAACAGAGTTCTATTTACATCTGGCTCGGATGATATCGGCATGGAAGTACTAGCACAATTGACGAGACTAAGACCAACAGCAGAAGACGCAAATGCTGGATTTGTTAAATTAGGAGAAGACGACCAAGCAGTAATCGGCGCAGTTGAAGTACAACGACAATTTACAGTTGCTATGGAAGGTGTAAATAATGAGCTAATAAAATCTGGTAACTTCGGTGAGAACGTAGCTAAACTTAATAGAGCAAACCTAGCACTAATTGAAACTTTAGAAGCAGAAGCAACAGGTGTTGCAAATCAAGTATCTGGTATTATATTTGATACTACATTTGCTGCACAAGCAGGCGTGACATCTATTATTAATGGATTTGTAGGAAAGGTAGCAGATATAGCACGTGGGGTTGGACTATTAGACAGTGAATCAGGAAAAGCCGCAGAAGCAGTAAGAGCAATGAGACAATCAATTAATGCTACATTCGGTGGTTCGGCAGCATTTGATGCAAATGGTGAATTAGCTTCTGGTCCTATAGGTGACTTAGTTAATAGAATTAATAGTACTAAAACAGAAATATCAGAGTTAGGCCCAGATGCAAATCCATATGCGCAAGGTGGTCTAACTGCCTCGTTACAACGAGATAGAGCAGAATTAGAAGAATTAATTTCTGAGATTGAAGTATCAAATCCACAAGCGGCTAATCTACTTAGAATTGAAGCAGGATTAAATAATCTAGCACAAGCAGATGAAACTGTGCAATATGACCCGGAACGATTAGCATTAGAACAACAAATGATGCTTACATCACATGGTGGTTTTGTTGGACAACGGGATGATGAAGGTTATGTACTTCAAGGCGGCGGTCGCATGGAAACTAGACAACAAGCGAGTGAACGTATATTAGCATCATTAGAAGCTAGTTTAGGGAATATGAATAGCGATGTATTCGATGCGATACGTTCTGGTAATAGTACTGATTTATTAGGTACACTTGGTTTTGATGATGCAGATAACAATATAAGTGCTGAAGAAACTAGAATGGTTGGGGATATGATAATAGCTATGAATGAAAACAATATGCTAAGCCAAGAAAAAGTACAAGAACTAATAGAAGCGATGAAAAATACAACAGGATCTGAAGGAGCATTAGACTTCAGTGTAGCATCAGCCGAAGAAAAAGCAGAACGTGATAGACTAATATCTTCAATTGAGACATTAGTAACACAATTAAGACAATAAAAGAATTGACACACTGATAAAAGTGTGTTATTATGAGTAAAGATACAGGATTATATATAATGGCAACTTGGAAAAAATACTTTAAAACATATGATGGGATGCCTCAGAGGCAGACATCAACTCAAAACGGAAGCGAAGCGTCTAATAAACGTTATAGCTCTTGGTTACCTGAAGTTTATCAAGGTCAACCAAATCGTGTTCAGCGTTATGGTCAATATGATCAAATGGATATGGACTCTGAGGTAAATGCTGCACTAGATATTATTGCTGAATTCTCAACTCTTCAGGATGAACAATCAAAATTGCCATTTAAGTTTGACTTCCCAGAAGAGCCAACTGAATCAGAGAATGATGTTCTGCAACGTACATTGCGCCAATGGTGTTCAGTTAATGAAATGCACAAGCGTATATTCCGTATCTTTAGAAATGCTATAAAATATGGCGACCAAATGTTTGTCAGAGACCCAGAAACATATAAACTATTTTGGGTTAATCCTGCTAAAGTAGATAAAGTCATTGTGAATGAAGGTAAGGGTAAAAAAGTTGAAGCATATTATGTTCAAGATATGGACATTAATATTGAAGGAATGAATGTTACCGCAGATACTAAAAAGCTAACACAAACTTCAGGTCAAGGCATGGGAATGCCTAATATGAATTCTAATACCACACAAGGGTATACAGCAGGTAGTGCAGGCGGCTCTCGTTTTGCAAATGATCAAACTACAACACCAATCGATGCAAATCATGTTGTACACATTTCACTAAGCGAAGGAGTTGACGGCTTTTGGCCTTTCGGAACTTCTATCCTTGAACCGATATTTAAAGTATATAAACAAAAAGAACTACTAGAAGACGCTATTCTAATATATCGTGTACAACGTGCGCCAGAACGTAGAGTGTTCTATATTGATGTTGGTAACATGCCAACACATAAAGCACGTCAACACTTAGAACGTATTAAGAATGAAATACATCAAAGACGTATTCCAAGTAAGACTGGTGGCGGACAAAACATTACTGATAGTGCATATAATCCATTATCTATTATGGAAGATTACTTCTTTGCATCAACGGCTGAAGGTAGAGGATCTAAAGTCGAGACACTACCAGGTGGTGAGAACTTAGGACAGATTGATGATTTAAAATACTTCAATGACAAACTATTACGTGGTTTACGTGTTCCAGCTTCATACTTAGGTGGTATGGATGATGGCGGCGCTACAGTTAATGATGGTCGTGTAGGTACAGCAATGATTGCTGAATTTAGATTTACTAAGTTCTGTGAGCGACTACAAGCACTTATCGTTGAGCAATTAGACAATGAGTTTAAGATGTTCTGTAAAAATCGTGGTGTGCAAGTAGAAAGTTCACGCTTCTCATTACAATTCAATACTCCTCAGAACTTCGGTAAGTTCCGTCAAGCAGAAGTAGATCAAGTTGCAATGAATGTATTCTCAAGTATTGAAGGTGCAGATTACATCAGTAAGCGTTTTGCAATGTCACGTTTCTTAGGTCTATCAGAAGACGAAATTCTACAGAACGAAAAAATGTGGCGTGAAGAAAACGGAGATAATGATGCATTAGCAGGCGCTAGTGATACACTTAAAGGTGTTGGTGCTTCTCCTGCTCCAGCAGATGCGGGCGGAGACGATTTTGACTTTGATGAAACAGACCAAGATGATATAGAAGATGGTTCAGTGATTGATGGATCGGAAAACGCAGAAACAGACGAGGAAGTATAAATACTACTATGAGATATTCAGATTTAAAAGAAAACTATTCTCCAGAAGAGGATAATCACAATAGCATAGAGATAGACGACACTCGTAAAGACCGTCTAACTCTCGTACACCTATCTAAATTGCGTAAAATCCGTGAATACCGTAAGTATCAAGAAGGCGTTAAGTCACAACAAGTACAACGTCAATATAAAGGTTCTGGCGGTGATGGCGACGGCGATATGGAGCTTTAAGCTCTATTAAGTAGTAAGTTTTACTACTATAGATACATACTAAATATCTCTACGACAATGAAACGGCTCAAAAGAAGCCGTTTTTTTGCATTTTCATAACATACACTATAATAACTTATAAATACTTTTGAAACAAAGAGTGTTTCTACACCCGCCACAGAAAGCAGTGGCTTTTTAGATAAGGAGACATAATAATGTCAAGCAAACTAGAACAAGTACTAGAACTTCTTATCAACGAGGAGCGTGAAGCAGCGGAAGAGCTACTGCACGATTTTATCGTAGAAAATGCACGTCAAATTCATGAAGACCTTCTAAACGAAAGTGATGAAGTAGTTGAAGAAGAGCTAGAAGAATTAGACGAAGCAGACGATATCCTTAGTGATGAAGAAGAAGCATCAGACGAATTAGAGCTAGATGCATCAGAAATCGAAAACGAAGAATTCTATGACGAAGACGAAATGGAAGACGATGAAGCATTAGACGACCTAGAAATGGGCGATGAAGCAGAATCAGAAGATGGCGTTGAAGCACGTGTAGATGATCTAGAATCAGCATTAGCTGAACTAGAAGCAGAATTCGAAAAAATTATGTCAGGTGAAGACGATGACATGGAAGACGAAGCAGACGATATGGATGCGGAAGACGAAATGGAAGAGTCATTTGAACTAGAACTAGACGAGTCAGAAGACGAAGACCTAGAAGAAGGTGAAGAACTTGACCTAGAAGAATCAGAAGATGACGCAGAAGAAGATGAAGACCTAAATGAGTACGTAACTCCAGTGTCAGCATCAGCAGGCGACAACGGCGATAACACAGCATCAACTGTAAACGCAAATGCAAAGCGTCCAGGCGATGATTCAAATGCAGCACCAGTAAAAGCGAATGATGGTAACACATCAGGCGGTAAAGGTGACGCACCAAAAGATATGGGTACAAAGAATGTAAACGTATCAGGTAACTCAAAATCACCAGCAATGTCAAATCAAGCGGCAAAGCCAGGTGATAACGGCGTGAATAACAAGTCAATCACATCGTAATTTAATTCTATTTGGAGAAACCAATGACCGTTCTTATTGAAAGATTTTCACACAGTCAAGCAGGTGTTAAAACCCGCATTGTCGAAGGTGAAGACGGTGGAAAAAACATGTTTATGGAAGGCATTTTCGTCCAAGGTGGCGTTAAGAATGCTAACCAGCGTGTTTACCCGGTTTCAGAAATCTCAAGAGCAGTAGAAAGCGTTCAGAAAAAAATCTCTGAAGGCTTCCCTGTTCTAGGTGAATGTGATCATCCACCAGAATTAACAGTTAACGTTGACCGTGTGTCCCATATTATTGAAAATATGTGGATGGACGGACCAAACGGCTATGGTAAACTTAAAATTGTTCCTACACCAATGGGTAACATCATCAGAACACTAATCGAATCAGGCGCTACTTTAGGTGTCTCATCTCGTGGTTCAGGCGAAGTTGGTAATGATGGTAACGTGAGTAACTTTGAGATTGTAACTGTAGATATCGTAGCTCAGCCTAGTGCTCCAGAAGCATATCCAAAGGCTATCTACGAAGGATTAATGAACATGAAGGGCGGCTATCAAACTTGGCAGCTTGCACAGAGTGTTCAAAACGACAAGTCCGCACAAAAGTACTTGTCAGAAGAAATAGTAAAGTTCATTCGTGAACTTAAACTGTAAAACAGGAGAAGCAACAATGGCAAACGAAATTCTTGCAAATCTTTTAGAGTCTGGCGCACTAAGCGAAGAAGCTGGTGCAGCTATCAAAGAGGCTATGGAAGTAAAACTTAATGAAGCAAGAGAGGAAATTACAGCCGAGTTGCGTGAAGAGTTCGCACAAAAGTTTGAACATGACAAAGGTGTCATCGTTGAAGCAATGGATAATATGCTAAATGAAGCAATCCGTGCTGAAATGACAGAGTTCAAAACGGATCGTGAAGCTCTAATCGCAGAACGAGTTGCGTATAAGAAAGCAATTTCTGAACACGCAAAGATCCTCGAAAAATTCATTACTTCTCATCTTGCAGCAGAAGTTAAGGAACTACAAGCAGACCGTGCAAAAGTAGCAGAAAATCTAGAAACGACCAAGTCGTTTGTAGTGAAGCAACTATCACGTGAACTTGCAGAATTCCACAACGACAAGCGTGAATTAGTAGAAACTAAAGTACGCATGGTAGCAGAGGGTAAAGAACTTCTTACGAAAACTAAGGAATCTTTTATCAAACGTTCAGCAGAGTTAGTAGAGAACACAATCTCTAACGCTCTACGTTCAGAAATCAATATGCTTAAAGAAGACATCACAGCAGCTAAAGAAAATGAATTTGGCCGTAAGTTGTTTGAAGCATTTGCAGGCGAATTCATGTCATCACAACTAAATGAAGGCACTGAAGTAGCTAAAGTGAATAAAAAGCTAGACGAATCTGCTAATAAAGTTGCAGAACTAGAAGCAATGATTACTGCTAAAGAAGCAGATATTGCTACAGCGCAAAAAGCAAAACGTGTAATGGAAGATCGTATGAATCGCAAAGCGAAACTAGACGAACTACTATCACCACTTGCTGGTCAGAAGCGTGAAGTAATGTCTGATTTACTTGAAACAGTAAAAACAACTAATTTAAAAACTGCATTTAAGAAATATCTACCAGCAGTTTTAAATGAATCAGTTTCAGCGCAAGCGGAAACAAAAACATTAACAGAAAGCAAAGTCACAGAACAAACTGGTGATCGTGGAGTAAAACAGGAAACTCCAACATCAACAGCCGGCGATGCTGATATAGTCGTGCTAAGAAAACTAGCCGGTCTAAAGTAATTAACCAGAACACAGGAGAATCAAACAGATGGAAAATCTTTTTGAAGGAAACAACTGGGACAACACACGTGATGCGTTACTAGAAGGTCTAGAAGGCACAAAGCGTGACGTAATGTCATCAGTACTAAACAACACAAAAGTAGCTCTTGCAGAATCAGCAACAGCAGGCGCAACACAAGCAGGTAACATTGCGACACTAAACAAAGTGATCCTACCAGTTATCCGTCGTGTAATGCCAACAGTTATCGCAAACGAAATCATCGGCGTACAGCCAATGACTGGTCCAGTAGGTCAGATTCACACACTACGTGTACGTTATGCAGACAACGCAGCAGGCGTAACAGCAGGCCAAGAAGCACTATCACCATTCGATATTGCTAAATCATACTCAGGCGCAGATGGTGCAGCACCAGCGGCGACAGCAGCTATGGAAGGTACAGCAGGTAACAGAATGTCAATCCAAGTGATGAAACAAACTGTTGAAGCGAAAACACGTAAGCTATCAGCACGTTGGACATTCGAAGCGGCTCAAGACGCTAACGCAATGCACGGCCTAGACGTTGAAGCAGAGATCATGGCAGCACTTGCTATGGAAATCACAGCAGAAATCGACCAAGAAGTTCTAGGTTCACTAGAAAATCTAGCGACAACTGGTGCGACTTTCGACATGAACGCAGCATTCACAGGCACACCAACATTCGTAGGTGATCGTCACGCAGTTCTAGCAACGCTAATTAACCAACAAGCTAACCTAGTAGCACAGCGCACACGTCGCGGTGCAGCAAACTGGGCAGTTGTTTCACCAGCAGCACTAACAGTGCTACAGTCAGCAACTACATCAGCTTTCGCACGTACAACAGAAGGTACATTCGAAGCGCCAACAAACACAAAGTTCGTAGGCACACTAAACGGCACAATGCGTGTATATGTAAACACATATGCAAATGACGCGGCACCAGTTCTACTAGGCTATAAAGGCTCAGGCGAAATTGATGCAGCAGCATTCTATTGCCCATACGTACCGCTAATGTCATCAGGCGTTGTTGTGGACCCAACATCATTCGAACCAGTAGTGTCATTCATGACTCGTTACGGTTACGTTGAGCTAACAAACACAGCATCATCACTAGGTAACGCAGCAGATTACGTTTCAAAAATCGATGTTGCAAACCTAGCATTCGTATAAGTTTTACTTAAACGATTACTAATATTAACCCGGGAGGAAACTCCCGGGTTTTTTATTGGCTCCAGCTTTAATTCGATAATCTGATAAATAGTCTTGTATAATTAAGTTTGGAAGAACATATCATGGCAGAACAATTAAAATTTGGTGACCGACTATTCCTTAAAGGTGAAAAAGTTCTCTTCGATAATGGCACAGGACCT
>Ga0209092_10002572_pt1 | contig 16574 bp, 15 predicted proteins | sample FraStrMetagenome_FD_187446 | JGI IMG/M metagenome (GOLD analysis project Ga0209092, IMG submission 187446) | Marine eukaryotic phytoplankton communities from Arctic Ocean - Fram Strait ARC3M Metagenome (SPAdes) (version 2) | ecosystem: Environmental > Aquatic > Marine > Oceanic | place: Fram...
AATCAATACATTCATCTGGATTAATTACAAGCATATTTTCACCTTCGTAAAAACAGTCAACTGGACATACTTCTACGCAATCCATATGTTTACAACCAATACAATTATCCATTACCAAGTATGTCATTATAACCTCGCTAGTCTAATTAGCGTTGCCGCTAAGTTAATCTCCGGATCGCTTACAAGTGTATGATCAACTAACCCTTGTTTAATAGTTAGTACTGCTGTGTCTTGTTTTTCTTCTTCACCAAACAGTTCAATGTTGTCATAAAGCCAGCGATAGATCTCTTCCATTTCTTCTGGACGGACTGCTCCGCATAATAGTTTACGTGCTTCAGCAATTTTACCTGCCTTAAACAATTCAACCATATCAAGTTTCCAGTCTGCTTCGCCTGTGTCACCTTCGTTAGGTTTAAGTAAACTATTATCTTGGCAGTTCATTTGTACTGTATTAATACATTTACGCAAATCAGGATACGTTGCTTTTACATACGTGTCAAGTGTGTCCAAGTCTGGAGTTACACCTTCTGTAATTAAGATCTCTGCAACTCTTGCTGTAAACTCTGTCTGGTCAATTTTAGCAATATGAAATCCTTGACAACGACTGTGTAGTGCAGGAATAATTCTGTTTGGGTAATTACAAGTAAGAATAAAACGTGCTGTTGTATGATACTCTTCCATTACTCCACGTAACGCCGCTTGTGCGTTTGGACTCAAGTAATCAGCCTCATCAAGTAGCACAACCTTAAAGTCACCAAACGGAATCATTTGTACAAAGTTTACAATTTTATCACGCACATCATCTACACTGTTAGTACGACTTGCGTTAATCTCTAAGATATCTAATGGATTAAGATCAAGTTCGTTGAACAACAGTTTAGCAAGTGTTGTCTTACCAATACCAGCGTTACCACTAAACAGCAAATGCGGAATAGTCTTTTCTTTAATCCAGTTATTTACTTGCGATCGTTGTGCGTCATCACGAAACACATATCCGTCAACTGTTTTAGGACGATACTTCTCTACCCATAGTTCTCTCATCGTTTGCTATTCTCCATGCCCATGCCTACTAAGATTAAAAAGATATACAACAAAGGCCATGCCCATCCTGTTAAGTAACTTGTAATATGTAGGATCATAAGCGAAATTCCAGCAAGACCTGCTGTGCCTACACCTGTGTTTTTTTGTTCGGGGAATTTCATTGTTTACTCCTTAATTATTATATGTCTTATTATACAAGATATTTGTATAAATGTCAAGACTTTTTAGCAATATTTTGGAGTATTTCTATGAGTAGTTTTTTAATTTCTTTAATTTCTTGTTCGACATCAAAAGCGGGTCCTTCTTTCGTCGGCTTTGGCATATTAACTTTTGCTACTTTGGTGCCTTGTTGTTCTACGCTACTAAGTTTCATATTGTTATTTCAATCTCTTCTTTTGATCTAGTAAATTCTTTTTCGGGAATAATTGGTTCTAACCAAGTATCAGCAATATATGCTTTTGGACTTGGTCCTAATTGTATGTTTATATCATTACCTTCAATCCACCAAAAGTGATCGTGGACAACGCAAGTACAAGTCATACCGTATGCTTCAAACTGTTCGCCTTGTTCAAACTTACCAATGTATTCAACTACTTTTACAACCCTTCCAATGTTACCCGGATTGACTGAATATATAATGCGAGCAAAGTCGCCTTGTTTACATTTCATGTTTTTGCTCTAAATCTTTCGTAGGCTAGCCAAAGTTGCCAGACAATCGCTATAAAGGTAGCAGTTACAATACCACCACCCATTAATGTAACAATAACTAAAACTTGTAAAACTTTAGCGAATACTGCTACTGCTAAGAAGTCATACCATTCAAAGTCTTTAAAGATCTCCATCTTTGCGATTCTCGCTATAATGAACATCAAAGTCGCCGCCTGGATAACGTGCTTTTAGTTTGTTTACGTTTTCAGCAATTACGTCATTAGGGTCCAAATTAAGTGCCCGACAAGCAGTAACCCAATACCAAATAATATCGCCAAGTTCTCGTTTAGCATGAAAGATTGTTGCATCATCCATTGGTTTGCCTTGGAAAACACATTTCTTAATAATTTCATCAAACTCGCCTCCTTCGCTTGCTAGTCCAATTCCGCCTGTTAGTAATGAAGCCATGTTAACTCCACTTGTTTCTTCAATCTCTACAATGCGTTTGTGCATTGCTTCGCTTGACATTGATGCTTCGCTTGTAACTTCTTTCACGAAGTCGTTGTATGCGTTTAAGTCTACTTTATCCAATTTTGCCTCTTATGCTTGGTTGTTCATTGCTGTGTTTACAAATTGACCTGGGTCAACTGTATCGGGTGCGTAGTCGCCTACGCTACTACTGCTCATGCGTACATCGCTTGGTTTCTCATCTGCATATGCTAAGATACTTTCTGCTTCAACCATACGTAGTATTAACTCTTCTTCGCCTTCATTAGACATTGTAATGCCTCGTGTCCAGCGACCATGTTCGACTAATATCCATTGTCCTACTTCATATGGATCTTCATTACGTGGGCCTTTAGATTCTACTTTACCCCAACGTGGATAAATTCCTCTAACGTTGCCGTCATCACTTGTTAAGATAATGCCGCCTTTTGTAGTTTGTTCACCAAAGTCCATTTCACTTACTAACACTCTATTACCAATTGCTTTTAAGTCACCTTTGTATTTGTCGATAGTCGGAATCATTATTCACCTCTTTTTACAAAATTACCGTCGTCATCTTCCGTCCATTCATCGTCAGCATCAGATTCTTCAATTGCTTTTGCTTTTTTAGCATTGTCTACTGATTTCTTTTGGGCTTTTGTTTGAACAGGCTCTGCTACTTCTTCTACAGTTTGTTCAACTTGTGCTACTTCGTCTGGTGCTGCCTGTGGATTATCTTCGTAATAATCACGCATTGCATCTTCACGAGACTTTACAATTCTACCACCTGGGCCTAATTGATCGCCTCTAGCATTTACACGAGCATTACCAACTGCTGGTGTTAGTTCATTGCGTTGACGCAATGTATCCATATCAATTTTCTTACCTTGAAATGTTTGATAAGATTGTTTTTGTTTTTGCTTCATTGGCATAATACATCTCCTTCATTATATTAGTACTTATCTCAAGAACTCTCTCCAATCCAGGCCAAACTGGATTGAATCTATTTTGTGTACACCTATTAAATATAGCACATAACTTGCTACACTACTACCTCTACCTACACCCCATACAATGTTATTCTCACGCATAAAGTCTACTAGATAAATCATGTAGCGTAGTAAGTCAAGCATACCACGTGCTTCGTATTCTCTAAGTTCTTCCCATATACGTTCTTGATGGGGGATTTCTTCACAGGGTGTCTCTGCTTTACCTAATACATACTTGAATACATTAATATCTTTATATTCAGCAGGCATAAACCATTCACTCTGTAATGCACCATCAAATGTCTTTTCATCTACATCTAACGGAATATACTTTTGTAATTTATTAAACCCTTGTTCTTCCATTGCTACATTAAACTTATCAATATCATCCGACGCATCACATAACACCACATGAACTTTGTCACTATGACCTGTATAGATCATATCAACTAAGTCTTTATTTGTAAATCGCGGGATACCGAGTTCGTCTGTTTTCATAAGCATACAACTATTTTAACTGATATTGATTAAATTGTCAAGAGAATTATCGCCATCTTGACTATTATTTTTAGGTTTGGCTCTACGGCCTTCCATTTCAACCTTGAACATATCTAAAATAGCAGTAATTTGTTCTCTAACTTGAGGGTTTTGTGTTTGCCAGTAGCGTTTATTAAGTGCTAGAATTTTATCTTCTATTTCCTTATCAGATAATAGATCAAAACTTTGTACTAACGGATTAAAGGACTGTATCGAACTCACCCTTATACTCTCCGTAGACAGTTTGTCCACCGTCAATAGTCCAGAATCTGTATATGTATGGATGAACGCTGTCATCAATAGTTGCAGGATGTGCGAACCCTGTTGCTACTTTAATTGAACCACTGTTTGCAGTGTCAAATGTTACTGTGTCTGCTTGTCCACGTCCTCTTAGTTCAATTAACATTTCTGCATATTTTCCACTTGCTGGCCAATCTGCAAGTTGGAGTGTAACACCTGTACTATTAATTGTATAAGAATGATATGTTGCTATTTCGTAACTAACTGGTCTAACACCTGCACTACTTAAAACACCGCCGCTGTAGAACTTTTGCGAACCTCTAGTAATTACTACATTATTAATAGTATTACCTTGCATGTTAGTAATTGCATCATTGTTCTTGACTGCGTTAGTATCTAATGCTGTTAAGTCTGCATGTGCATTAGTCATCTCTGCTTTAAGTTTAGTAAAGTTATCTCTAAACCCTTGCGAGTCATTATCTTGTCCTGCAACAGGATAATCTGCGTTGATTGTTCCAATATTAGAACTGCTTGTTGTAATGGCCATATTATGTTCTCCTACACATATTTATCATGTTATATATTATAATTGTACTTTCCGAATACAATGTATTGGTCGGTCGAATTGCCTACAACACTATCTACTGTATATCGATCTATTTCTATATCTAAATCTTTAAAGTCATACGTCCTATTTCTAAGAGTAATCATTATTTCGTTACTAGTACCTGGTTTGCAGTAACATAATGGTATTGCTAGTATAAATCCTGTTTCTTGCTCTCCAGCAATTTGTGGAGTACGCATCCATAAAGGTAAAAAGTCATATTCAGTACGTCCTAATGCTTTTATGCTATCTTGCATATTTGTAATATTACTAATATATTTCTTACCTTGTCCACCACTAGCAAGTACTGCATCACTATCTGTTTTTACAACATTATGATCGCCAAATACAAAAGGATCGCTTTCTGTGTTTGCTGTGGCTGTTAAAGTTTCATTAGTTGTATTAGTTTGAACTGTGTCGCCTATATCAAGTTGTGTATCATCTGTCATAAATTTATACTGTTCTGTATTTCTATTAACATTAGAACTATCTAACAGTGTAGGTGTTCCACTAGGATGATTATTGCGTTGTGCTAAGTCTGCTTTAAGTTGTGCTGATCCTTGTTGCACAAGTGTCTTTTTAGTTTCGCCTACTTTTGCTTTTGCAGGATCAATTAGTTCAACATATACAACTTCGTATACAACATCCTGAGTACCTGGAGTTTTTGCTACTGCACTTTTTAATGCTCCGACATTAAATCTACGTCTTCTATGCCATTTTTGACTTGCTATTGCAAACTCGTCTATGGTCTTAGTTTCAATGCCAGCATATGCTAATATTTTAATATCACGCTGTAATCCAAAATTTGGATCGTTTGGTCTATAAATTTTTGTTGGTGGAAAGTTTACAGGGTCACTTACAAACTGTCTATATGTTTCACGTTTGTTTTCTTTCATAAACGGTTTCATAAACAAGTTACTATATTGCGTATCATCATCGTCGATAACTTCAATATTAAATTCTTTAGAACTTGCACTAAATGCAAATCTATCTTTTGCTTCTACAGTAAATGTATATGTTCTGTCAATACTTGTAGTATCGCTGTCAAACGTCATATCATCGTTATCAAAGAATGTAAGTCCTGTAATTACTGTAGGTGATGCTTGACCAAATTGTACAACGGTTCCTGTAATTTCTCCATTATATTGTAATTCAAGTCCTGGAGGTAAAGTTCCGCTCTTTAATGAATAAAATAACGGAGCATCAGGCACTGTTGTTGTACCCTGTACTTTGAATACACTAATTTGATTTGCTGGTATAGAACCTAGTTTAGTTTTGCTAGTCCATGCAATGCTACTATCAATGTCACCAAGTAATTTAACTGTAAATGTTTTGTCTTTAAATGTTGCTATGTTAATTACATTGTTTTCAGATACCAACAATTCTGCTCTCACTGTAAATTTGTACTCTTTTGTAATTGTAGGTTGATATGCAACCCGTCCTGCAATTTCTCCAGTGTTAGCGTCAATAGCCATACCTGGTGGTATGACACTATTTGTTCCATCATCATTTAGATCTTGTAATACATAACGTACTGCACCTAGTTGATTTTCATTTTTTAAAACTTCTAAAAATAATGTAATGTAATTGTTTGCTCTTCTATAACCAAATTCTGCTGGAGTAATCCATACCGGAGTTCTAACGTTTGTGTTGTCAGCAGTAAATACACCTGTTGCAACTTGTACAACAACGTTGTCTGCACGTAAGAAATCTTCACCAACTACATATATGATAAAGTTTCTCTTTACAACTGCATTACCATCACTAACGCTTACTTTAAATTCATAATATCGATTTAATTTTTTTGGTGGATTGTATACATAGTTTGGAATCAGTTGTCCTTGATAATACAAACTACTTCTATTTGAAAAGTCATGTAAGTACATGTCGTAGTTTCCAGTATCATATTCGCCAATTTTAGATTTTTTATCTAATGCAAGTAACGGTTCAACAACACCTGATATTTTGCCTGCTTTTGACATTGCAATGCCCGGTGGTAATTCTCCGTCACCTTTGTCAATCCAAAATTCTAAACTTTTATCTGCTGGTAAATCTACATCAGTTGCTACTAATTGAAAATCAATTATTTCGTTGTCTAATATAAAGTAACGATTGTTTAAAGGTGAGTTACCTATGCTTAGTCTACCTTCTTTGGTTTTCCATAGCGGGTCGTCAGCACCATTAACTACAATCTTAAATGTTCTATCTTCTATTACGTTACCTACAGTTGCTCTAATTACAAATACAAATGTAGTAGTACGTTCGACTTGAATAGCAGTGCCAATAATATTATTTTGATATATTCTTAGACCCGGCGGCAATGCACCAGTAATAAGTTCTATTGTAGGATTTAAGCCTGCAGTAAGCGGCAAGCCAATTGAGAGTGTTACTTCTTCCTCAACAGTTACGAGTGTTGTTCCTGATTTCTGGGTCCAATGAGACATGTTAAGCGATGGTTCCTATATTACTACCAAAGAAAGATGGCACTGTGATAGTACCATAATCGATATCTATTGCTAATTGCATAAACTGTGCATGATTTAGAATGTTTGGAACAAATTCACCAAAGTCTAATTGTGTTTGAAATACTGCACTTCCTTCATCTGCTGTGTTTGTAATTGTTAACACATTGTTAATCATTGCTGTGCTTATACCTGCGCCGCCAATAACACGAAATATTTCACCGTCATCTATATTACTACTACCTGCATCTGTAGTTACTAACATGCCCTGTAAGTCTGTGCTAATTTGAATGTCGTTACCTGCTACTGCTGTAACTGCCATTCCTGTACCTGCTGTTAAATTTTTAAATTGTAACGCATCGCCCGATTTTCCAGCAAAGACAGCAACACCTGTACCAATACCAGCACCTGTTGTTGATTCTGGTTGACGTAGGTCTAGTTCATCAAAGTTTTCGTTTACTTTGCGAAATGCTTCACGTAGATCATCACCTGTGCCATCGTTAGCAATATTACCAATGTTAATGTTTTGTATTGTCATAATCTTTTCCTTATACTGTATTTATTATTTACTATGATACTATTATGTCACCATGCATAGAACCGTGATATATACATTGATAATAGAATGTACCACTTCCGCCTACAGTCCAATCAACTGTTGCTTGCCCTTGTCCAGATACACCTGATGCTCCGTAGCCTGTGCCTGTACCTTGTAAAGTTTTAATATACATTGGATGCCCACCGGATGCATTGTTAACAAATCTTACTTTATCACCAATGTTAAATGTAAGGTTAGCATTATTGCCACTTACTGATCCGCTTCTATCTGAACCACTTAGTGTATATACACTTGAACTAGGAGCAGTTACAGTTATTGTATAGTCAGGAGTAAATGGTGTTTGACTACTATCAACTATAGTTACAGTCCTTGAAGTACTCAATCCGTTAAGTGTGAATGTAAAGGTCTCAGCACCTTCAGTTGTAACATCGGCTGATACATTATATGTAATTTGGGCACTATTACTTTGTACTGTAAGTGTACCAGTTAGTGAAACACCGCCTATGTCAGCACTAGTTACACCAGTAATTGTATACGGTACATTAGTTCCGTTTGCTACGTTTTGTGTATCTAATGTGATTGTGAAACTTTGTCCTTCATTAATACTTGAAGCACTTGAAGATAATGCATAAGTTGGATCTTGTGCTTCTTGTTCTTCTACTACTCCGATATCTAATACCATTTTATATTCAACATATGCTGTTACGCTAGTACTAGTAGTACCGTTTACTAATCCGCCTGCTGTTGCTGTATTATCATCTATGGTCATACCTAAGTCATGTGTAACAAGTGGTGAATTACTATCTACGCTAACACTGCCATGAACTTCGTATGCCCAATCTTCAACTGTTATTGTAGATGCAGTTGTGTCTGAATTATTAATCGGAACACTTGCAATAACTCCGCCTACTCTACCAATGCTTGTTTGTGTACTAGAAATGCCATAACCACTTACCCAAAGTCTATTATTTGGATCAAGCGTATTATCTAAACTACATTTATAAAGACCTACATTTAAGTTAGCACTTGCACTAGTATGTAAGTTTCTAAATTTAACATTACCAAGAGCGTCATCAAATGTTATAACCATACCTCGATTATATTGATTTGTATCATCTTTGTTCTGTTCACCTACACATACAATTTTATTGTTTCGTGTATCAAAATCAATGTCTCTAAGTTTTGGCTTACTTTGTCTGTAATCACTTGCTGTAGGTTGTGTGTCTATATCATTTAACACCCAATCAGTTACAATAACACCTGTTAGCGGATTAATTTTAAGTATATGCGATTGTTCATAATTTACTTGTGGACTATCAACATGACCTAAACCAATAATTGGATTATCATTTTGATCAATACAAATACCTGCTGGATTAAATCCAGTGCCTGTATCTGAATCTACATACCAACTCTTAGCCCATTGTTCTGTTAATGAACTATTAAATTTCCATAAGCGTACTGCTGTTTCGGTATCGTCTGATTTAATTTCTGTACCATAAACATAAATGTTTCCTGTGCTATCTACAGCAACATCTTGTGCTTCGCCTTTTTTGCTTGTTGGATTTGCTTTTCTAACTGTTATCACATCACCGTTGGTAATATCAATTTTAATAATCCATATTCCGCTATCTAAATTTTGTAAGTAGTTTGCACCTACAGCAATAATGTTTCCATCACTAGCAAACGTCATTTCTTTAATAGCAAGACCATTACCGTCGCCGTCGGAATAATTACGTTGCCACTGTACTGTGCCTGAAGCATTTAGTTTTGTAATATATGCATCACTTGGATAATCCGCACTAGGTGTATTAGTTTCCCAATTCCATGAACCGCTATAACCAACATAAATATTTTCTGAACTATCAGAAACTGCACTTGTAACTAGATAGTTTGAACTAAATGATCTTCTCCAAATTGGAGAGCCTCTATCAGTATATTTTACCATAGCACACGATTTGTTACTTCCGCTATCTATTTGCTCTATAACAACTGAACTATTGCTACCTGCGTGAGCAACGAATTGGAATGTTGTATTTGCTGTACGTAAATTATTAAATCCATAGTGTGTAGTTACCCAATGTTTATCTGCTAGATAAATTTCACCATTCATGTCATTGTGTATACTACATTGATAATACTTACGACCGCCTGTTGTTGGAGTATAACTAATAGTACTATTTTGAGTACCTTGCCCTATAACACCATTAGTTTGGTTTGCTGTTCCGCTACCTTGTACATCTTTAATATAGAATGGATGACCGCTTGCATTAATAGCCCAATTTATAGTATCACCTCTGTCTATAACTACAGAAGGATTTGCTCCACTAACTAACCCGTTTCTATCACTTCCTGAAGTCCAAACGTATCCACTTGCACCACTGTTAGTAACACCGCCAGCATATGCAACTTGAGTACCGTCACTAGTATCATTTATTGTAATATCAATGTCTTGACTATTGTCAGTCATAAATGGAAGATAATGATTAGTATCAACTTGTGTAGTTGCTGTTAGGCTTTCGATGAGTTTAATGTTCATTGTTTCTGAACCATCAAACGTATTGTCTGCTGTTATACTAAATGTTTTACTATTTACAACTTGGGTCATTGACCCTCTAATGTTTCCATAAGCAGTAGTTAATCCAGTAAGATCAATGTCAGTTGTATCTATACCAGTAATTTCATATGGTATTGCTATCTGTGGATCTGTTGTACTTAGGTTAGTGTTAACACTAACTGTAACTGTACTACCTTCGTTTGCATTTGTTTTGTTTGTTGCTAGTGTGTATTGCGGTGCTTCGAACTTATCTCTACTACCTGGATACATAATCCAAATGCCGCCGTCTTGACCTAACTCTGCTCTAGTTGTACTACCTGATGTTGCAAGGCCCATAACAAGTACACCACCTGCTCCTGCACCAACTTCGTAACTTGTTGCTGATGGCGTCACTGTAGATGTGTTGTTACCTTGTTGTCCAGCAACACCTGTTTTTACTACGCCTGCACCTGAAATTGATAACGTTGGTGGAGTAGTTGTAGCCAAGCCACCTCGATTGCTTGTTGTTTCTTTAGTAAGAGTAGTTCCGCCACCTATAGCACCATAAGTTATTCCTGTACCACTTTGCCAATTTTCAACATATCCGTGGCCGCCACCTGTGCCTCCAGTTTGTTGTGGTATAACTGCAACGTTACCTTCAGGCGATAAATTAATTGTTGCTAGTTGTACAGTATTTAAATCCGTAGCACTATTACCAACACCGCCTCTAAATTCAATTATTGTTGCATCACCTGCGCCAGTGTATCCTGTGTTCCTTGCAAACGTTAATCCGTCATAGGTTGTAGTTGTTGCAATTGCAACGCCATTACTTACACCTGCAAAATTGTATTGAGCATTTGTACCAGTAAAGGATGATGTACGAATAGTATCAAATCCTTTAGATAAGTTTTTGTAAACCTGTAATGGAGATCCACTGCCATTTCTTACAAGAATATAGTATGCATCATAATCATTATTATCTCCATCTACCCATGTTCCTGAAGTTGCTAAAATTTTATTAATTTTATTTTCTAAAATATAAGCGTATTCATTTCCATAAGATCCAGCATTTACATTAAAGGTAAATTGAATTTGACTTGAATAACTTAAATCCATTGCACTAACTGTTACTGATGCAGGTGCAGTCCAGTTATACGGTGAAGTTTGACCATTTGCATTAGGATCTAATATTTGATTGAATGGATATCCTGTGCCACCTGTGCTTCCTGCACCAGCACCACCGCCACCGCCACCAACAACTGCTGACCCAGTATTAAATCTCATTGAATCTCCACCAGCACCACCGGCTTTACTAATAGTCCATGCACCAGTAGTAGTGCCGCCTGCACCACCTGTTTTACGTTCAAAGGTTTTTGGCTCTAAAGAACTTAATGCTACTGCTGGACTTGTTTGTCCACCACCTGCTGTATATGTAACACCAGCATAAGTTACTGTAGTGTCACCACCTGCATTACTACCAGCACCACCGGAGCCTACATTATAACTAATAACTTGTCCCGGAGTTACTAAAAGATTATTAATGATTCCAACTGCACCTGCACCTGCACCACCTGTAACTTGTCCAGCGCCTAATGCTCCTGCTGTACCAGAACCAGCACCTGCACCAACAGCCATAATACTAACACTTGATACATCAACTGGAACTGTAAATGTTCCACTGCCTGTTGCTGTTATAACTTCGCTACCATCAACTAATGTTGTACTAGTATCGTTAATTACAACACTTGTTGTCACATCGTCTATTGTAGTCAATGCTATAACAAACGTTTCAGACCCTTCTGTTGTAAAGTCTTCATTTACTGTAAAAGTTGCTCGGGTAACACTTCCTGTAGTAAAGGTTCCTGATAATGATCCTGTTGATAGATCAGTAGCACTAATTCCAGTAACCGCATATCCAAGCACTACTCCAGGAATTCCATTTTCAACATCTAAGTCAACATAAAAATCTTCACCTTCGTTAACTGTAGCAACGCTTGCAACTAATTCATATGTAATAGGTGAGTTACTTGTATCGTTAATTTGTACTGTAATAGTTTGACCTGCGGCTTCAAAGGATAATGTTTCAGAACCTTCTAATGAACCATCTGCGGCAATAACATATGTACGTGCTACATCAGTTCCAACAGTAAGATTACCTGTTAAAGGCTCTCCACTAATATCTGCTGAACTAATACCTGTAATTGTATACGGTACAGTTGTACCAGATAACACATTAGTTGCTGCCAAATCAATTGTAACTGATTCCCCTTCGCCTAAACTATCTCTTGTACTTGTAAGAGCGTAAGCCGGATCTGGTTTGCTAGTATCTATAATGGTTACAGATACAAATCTGTTTGGAAAATCATTAAGTGTAATTTTAAAACTTTCAGGGCCGTCATCAAAAAGATTATCTTCAGTTACATTAAATGTTATTATTTGATTAGTACCTACAATAAAAGATCCAATTAGTGATGCATCGTTAATGTCTGCACTTGTAACACCTGTAATTGTGTAAGGAATAATTGTTCCGTTTACAAGACCTGTAGTAGTTAATGTAACTGTAAAACTTCCACCTTCGTCTACGCTTGAAGCACTTGCTGTTAGTGCATATGTTGCTTCAACAGCCCCTGCATCAACTGCAATAGTTTCATTACCTGCAATAGTTAATACGTTTGCATCATTATACGGTTGGAAGGCGTAAGCATTTGTTCCGCCCATTAAACTTCTATAGTTTGTATAATCTGTACCAGTATTACCATTAACATCTAATTGTTCTTTAGCACTAGTGGTTACCCATTCTTTTTGTTGTGCAGGAGTTGCCTTAGGTTGTATCTCTCCATACGTTGCAACTAGGCCTGCGATCTGTGGTGCTGCCATAGACGTACCACTTATGTTTGCTATTCTAAATGCTGTGTCACCGTAAGGACCATCTGTAAATCTATTCGAAGTACTTGTAGCACTAAAAATCTTTGTACCCGGAGCATAAACATCGACACCTGGTCCCTTTTCAGAACTCTGTGCTACTTGCTCATTTCCATCACTATCTAATTCACTATCAACATTGCCTACTATAATAGCATTTGTACTAAAAGGTGATGACCCTCTATGATAGTATTTTGTTTGACCAAAACTATTTGTGTAATAGTTATTGTAGTCTGGATCAGTAGGTGTTGCAATTTTATGGTACCCATTACCTGCGGCAACTACAACTGTCACACCTGCTTCAATAAGTTCATCTACATCTGCATCAATACTTGCAAGGCGTGTAGGATGTCTATAACCCGATCCATCGAATACACCGGTCATTCCGTAACTTTCTACTTTAGAATTTCCTGACCAAGAAGTTCCTCTATATGATCCACCGTTAACATTTAGATATCTACTAAAATAGCCCCAACTCATGTTTATAACTGTTGGACGCTTTCTAGTAACACCAGGAACAACAATTGCGTTAGTACTTGCACTATCAAATGTGTGTGTTGTTTGATCGCTACTAATACCAATGTTTACTGTGATTGTATTAGTACCAACTGCTGTAATTGCAATGTCTTTTTCGTAAAACGGATCAGTTCCAGTTTCGTTAGGAACACCTTCGCCTCTTGGGTAACTGTGCGTAGTTTCGTAATTATCTTTTGCACATCTAAATGTAATACTATATGGTGAAATTCTAATTTTCTCACCTACTGTAAAACTATGCAATCCAATGGTAATACTCATTGTACCTGTGCTTGGTGTATATGTTGCGTTCGTTGGTGTGTAGTTAGAATCCTTTTTACGTAGATGCCATTCTTTAACAACATCAAAAATGTCACTCATTGGCATTCCGTTATTTGGATCGCTTGAGCCTTGTAATCCTGCAATTTTAATTGAATAAATCTTTGCGTTCTTTGCCCAGCCGTATGTTTTACCTGCGGCAATACCTGCACAATGAGTACCGTGTCCGTCATAGTCTGCATAAAAGCCATCTGGCAATGTTCCTGCAACTATCGGCTGTGCTTGATACCAATCAATTTCTTGTACTCTGCTATTTCCAAAACTGTCTTGGAATTCAGGATGGTCTGCTTGTATACCGGAGTCTTGTACAATAAAGTCAACACCTGTACCTGTAAGTGTATGTGTATAACCTCCTACCACAGCGCCATTGGTATTATAAGGATTTGACAACGCACTCATTCTGCGTAGTCCCCAGTTTATATTATCACCGGAAGATGCCGTAGATTTATTAAAGTTGCCTAGTTGTGTAGCCACTCTTTCAATGCCGATGTCATCACGCAAGTCTGGTCTTAATTCAACTGCTTCTACTCTACTATCTTTTTCTAATTCAACTGCTTCTTGATCAGTAAGCATATAGTGAGTATTTCTTTTAGAAGCAGGTCTTTCATTTGCAACTGTAACTGCTTTAGTTGGAACATAAGGTAGCATATTATCTGCTATCATATCTTGCCTAAATGCTATGGGATCTACACCTTTATGCAGAGTAACAATGTATTCTTTTTCCATTAACTAAACCCTTAAATTTATAATGCCGCTATTCTTGTTTTGAAGTCTGCAAAGTCTGTACTTGCCGCTACTTCTGTTTTTAGTGTTGACAACGCAATTCCAGTTACTGGTGCTGTCCACGCATATCCTGTTGCTGATTTTGTAAGTACATCACTTAGATTACCACCTGGTAACAAGTCGCCTATACTGTCAGGAATGGCGTCTGCATTATCTGTAAGTTGTGATATATCTGTTTTAATTAAGTTTGTTGTATCTGTTAATCCAGAAACGTCAGTTGGTATAACATTACCTGTATCAGTAAGTTCTCCTACATCAGTAAGTGTCATGTTTCTCCAAGCACCGTTAATGTATGCTTCAACATGTCCTGTTTGTGTATTAGCAACTAGAAAGCCTTCTGTAGTAAATGCTGTACGTCCTGCTGTATCATAACTTGGTGGAATAACTTTTGCAAATGCATTTACACTTAATGTTCCGTTCACATTGAGTGTAGAACTACTATGACCTATTTCAACATTACCACTTCCAGTATCATAACCAATCTGTATGCTTTGACCTGCTGTTCTAATTGCTACACCTGTATTTGAATAAAGTACAATTCCATTTTGGCTAACTTGCACATAATCTTGTGCGGCACTTTCTTGTAGTGTAATTATACCCTGTGCTTCTAATGTTATGTTTGCATTTGTGCCTGTGTTTGTAGTAGTAAGTTCAATGTTTGAATCTACAACGTCCCAAGTTGTGCTTGCGATAGGACCAACAATTTTACCATTGTTACCGTCAACTAGTAGTGTACTATCAGTTGCATTTACACTACCAATAGTATCAACAATAAGTGTGCCGCCTCCTGTTTGTGCTGACTTGACTTGTTTTATATCAAGATATAATTCGCTGAAGTTGTCATTTACTTTGTCAAACGCTGTACGTAACGGATCACCATCACCTTTGTTTGCACTAGTTCCTAAATTAACTAATTGTTTTGCCATTATACTTTTCCTACTACGATTTCAATTACACCTTTATCAGTACTGTCTTTGGCTTGTAATGCTTTACCAATCACTGTACCAATAGTTGGATTATTATTAACTATTGCATATCCTGCAATAGCACTTGACACTAGCATGTCACCTGTTGCAACTCGTCCAATTACTTTACATGGAACTCTACCAGTTAATGCAACTGGAGTAACAAATTCACCTTGCAATGCACTATTCATTAAGTATGCTGGTTTTTCACTAACAACGCCAATTACTCTAGTATCATCTTTAGTAGATGTTGTTGTAATTTCTTTTGTGCCTCCTAGTACAATAACTGTACCTGGCTCATGCTCTGTGTCTGCTGAATAATTCTCTGCTAAGTCAGCGTATTGTGCTGACGTTGCTTTACCGTCAAACACTGTTGCATAAACTGTATTGTATTTTAACGCCGCTGTACCAATGTTGTATGTACCTGTTACATCTGGCACAACACCAGTCTTACTAAATTTAAATGGTGCCTTGGTTGCCGCTGAATCTTTAACAAGGATACTAACTTCGCCTGCGGCTGTTTTACCAGTTCCTGCACCTAGTGCAATACCTGTTGAGCCTGTACCTTTTTCATTAGCCGCTTCAATAAATTGTGTGTAAACCCAATCTGAACTTAAACGTCCTTCATTGTTATATGTTGAGTTTTGTTGTAATGTACTTTGTGTGTTTGCTCCACTATCATCAATATCAATACTAGCACTAAACTCTGCTGTAATAGCACTTGTACCAGTTGCTTCAAATACTGTAGCACCACCCGGTGTTAGCATTTGAATCGTTGTTGCCGCACCTGTCTTTGGTTGTAAAATTACATACCCATCATCACTACCAACAATAAGACCAGTTGTTCTAATCTTACCATCTGCCTTTGTCATTACAAGACTACTATTGCCACCAGTTTGTGTAATAGGATTTGCTGCCGCACTTGCTGAAGCACCACTAATATTTGTTAG
>Ga0209092_10002574_pt1 | contig 16567 bp, 10 predicted proteins | sample FraStrMetagenome_FD_187446 | JGI IMG/M metagenome (GOLD analysis project Ga0209092, IMG submission 187446) | Marine eukaryotic phytoplankton communities from Arctic Ocean - Fram Strait ARC3M Metagenome (SPAdes) (version 2) | ecosystem: Environmental > Aquatic > Marine > Oceanic | place: Fram...
AGTGCTGATACGAAGGTATTAGATTTGACATCGGAGAATGACACTATCAAAGTTGAAAAAATGGAGATGGAAAAGGAAAGAGATGATGCTCTATCGAAGAACCAAAACTTGACGGAATCATTAAGTAATGTGACTGATGAAAAGGCAACTCTAGAAACTGAGCTAGATGAGATAAAGGTTACGTTGGCAGATTCTGAAATCAGTTTGATTGAAGAAAAGAAAAGCTTAGAGCTGAAGATAACCGAATTGGTGGAAACTATTGATGACCTAAATCAAAAAGTATCCAGTGCTGATACGAAGATGTCGCATTTGGTATCAGAAAATAACTCTATAAATGCTGAGAAAATGGAGTTAGAAAAGGACAGAGATGATGCTTTATCAGAGAACCAAAGTTTAACGAATTCATTAAGTAATGTGACAGATGAAAAGGCCGCTCTAAAAATCCAGCTAGATGAGATGAAAAACTCGGCGGCAGATTCTAAAATCAGTTTGATTGAAGAAAAGAAAACATTAGAGCTTAAAATTATAGGATTGATGGAAAATATTGATGACCTCACAGAAAAAGTATCCAGTGCTGATAGAAAGATGTTGGATTTGATATCAGAAAATGACTCTATAAATTCTGAGAAAATGGAGTTGGAAAAAGAAAGAGATGATGTTGTAAAAGAGGTTGAGCGTGTGGCGGAATCGTTGAGTAGTGTGACTACAGAAAAGGCAACTCTAGAGACTCAACTAGATGAGATGAAAAATTCGTTGGCAGATTCTGAGAATAGGAATAATGCAGCATCTCAAAGTCTTGAAGATTTGATTGAAGAAAGGAAACACCTAGAGCTTAAGATTACTCGATTGGTGGAAAATGTTGATGACCTGAATCAAAAAGTATCCAGTGCTGATATGAAGATGTCAGATTTGGTATCAGAAATTAGCTCTATAAATTCTGAGAAAACAGAATTGGAAAAAGAAAGAGATGATGCATTAACAAGCATGAAAGGCCTGACAGATGCACTATCAAGCTCAGAAGATGAAAAATCTCAGCTTACGGAACAATATCATATACTGCAATCTAATCTAGATGAGATGAAGAACACAATGGAAGAATCTGAAAGAAGAAGCAAGGTTGCATCTCAAAATCTTCAAGATTTGAATGAGGAAAAGAAAACACTTGAGATTAAGCTTACTGAATTGATGGAAACTATAGATGAATTGAAACTAGCAGTGTCCAGTACAAATATGAACCTGTCAGATTTGACAACGAAAAGTGAATCTATAAAAGTTGAAAAAATTGAGATGGAAAAGGAAAGAGATGATGCTCTATCGAAGATCAAAAGCTTGACCAATACACTAACAAGCTTAACAGACGAAAAATCTAATCTCGCAGAGCAATGTAACTCTTTAGAAACTCAGCTAGAGGAGTTGAAGAATACGCTGAAAGATTCTGAGAGTAGTAATAACTCTGCATCTCAAAGTCTTCAGGGTATGGTTGAGGAAAGGAAAAGCCTAGAGCTGAAGATAACCGGATTGGTGGAAACTATTGATGACCTGAATCAAAAAGTATCCAGTGCTGATACGAAGATGTCGCATTTGGTATCAGAAATTGACTCCATAAATGCTGAGAAAGTAGAGTTAGAAAAAGAAAATGTTGAAGCTGTATCTAAGATCGAACATTTAACAGAATCGTTGAGTAGTGTGACAACAGAAAAGGCAACTCTAGAGACTCAGCTAGAACAAACACAATATGATGCATTACAGTCGTCAAAGCAAAACGGATCAGTCGTACAAGAAATGGAAGGAGCTTTGCTAGAAGAAAAGGCTACATCAGAAAAACAAATTCTTGAGTTACAATCTTCTCACGAAAAGCTTCAATCTGTTTTAGCTCTATCGCAAAACGAAAATGCTCAGCTAACTGACCAATGCAGCACTCTATGTGCTCAGGTAGACGAGATGAAGTCTACATTGGAAGAATCTGAAAGTAGCAATAATGCTGTATCTCAAAGTCTTGAAGCTACAAGTGAGGAAAAGAAAACCCTAGAGCTTAAGATTACTGGATTGATGGAAACTGTTGATGACCTAACACAGAAAGTATCCAGTGCTGGTACGAAGGTATTAGATTTGACATCGGAGAATGACACTATCAAAGTTGAAAAAATGGAGATGGAAAAGGAAAGAGATGATGCTCTATCGAAGAACCAAAACTTGACGGAATCATTAAGTAATATGATGACAGATAAGGCAACTCTAGAAACTGAGCTAGATGAGTTGAAGAATACGCTGAAAGATTCTGAGAGTAGTAATAACTCTGCATCTCAAAGTCTTCAGGGTATGGTTGAGGAAAGGAAAAGCCTAGAGCTGAAGATAACCGGATTGGTGGAAACTATTGATGACCTGAATCAAAAAGTATCCAGTGCTGATACGAAGATGTCGCATTTGGTATCAGAAATTGACTCCATAAATGCTGAGAAAGTAGAGTTAGAAAAAGAAAATGTTGAAGCTGTATCTAAGATCGAACATTTAACAGAATCGTTGAGTAGTGTGACAACAGAAAAGGCAACTCTAGAGACTCAGCTAGAACAAACACAATATGATGCATTACAGTCGTCAAAGCAAAACGGATCAGTCGTACAAGAAATGGAAGGAGCTTTGCTAGAAGAAAAGGCTGCATCAGAAAAACAAATTCTTGAGTTACAATCTTCTCACGAAAAGCTTCAATCTGTTTTAGCTCTATCGCAAAACGAAAATGCTCAGCTAACTGACCAATGCAGCACTCTATGTGCTCAGGTAGATGAGATGAAGTCTACATTGGAAGAATCTGAAATTAATTTGAATGAAGAAAAGAAAACCCTAGAGCTTAAGATTACTGGATTGATGGAAACTGTTGATGACCTAACACAGAAAGTATCCAGTGCTGATACGAAGGTATTAGATTTGACATCGGAGAATGACACTATCAAAGTTGAAAAAATGGAGATGGAAAAGGAAAGAGATGATGCTCTATCGAAGAACCAAAACTTGACGGAATCATTAAGTAGTATGATGACAGAGAAGGCAACTCTAGAGACCATGCTAGAGCAATTAGAGCGTAATTCTTCAAATGATAATACTGAGACTTTGTGCGATCAAAGCGTAGATCTGCTTGAAGTTATAGAATCGAATAAAGCTTTACAGGAAGAAATTACTGAAAAGAAAGCATTGATACATGAACAAACTACAATGATGGCAGAATTACAAGATGAAGTTAAGTCCGTTAAGACTAAGTTTATGGAAAAAGAATTGCTTGGTCTAGATGGAGGAGGCACGGATATTTCTGTTGTAAGTACGTTGAAAGCTGAAGTTAGTGAGCTAGAGCACCTTCTTGCAGATGCGAATAAAAGCGTTGAAGACGCCCGTGCAGCCGCTGATGCATCAGATCGAGAACTCGAAGAAAAAGAGAAAGATCTTGAAGAAGCATTTCAAATAGCTTCAGAACGAGATGAAGCAGCCAGAGTTGCTTTGGAAAGAATTCAAGAGCTAGAAAAAAATCACCTCCAAATAGATTCGGGACAAGGGGAAAGCACTGAAGAGGAGCTCATGAAAGACATGGAATTACTTTTGGAAGAAAAAATGCAGTTAGAGTCAATGTTAGAGCAGGAGATTATGGACAGGAAAAAATATGAGGATATAATGAAACAAAAGATGGGTGAGGAACAAAGGCTTTTGGTTTCTGAGGCAGAAAATTCGATGAATCAATTGAGACAACAACTTCTGAGCATTGAAAAAGATCTTGAAGAAAAACAAATTGAAAATACTTCTATGAATAATATCATGTTTGATAATCAAGAAAAAATAAAGAGGTACGAAAAAGAGATATCCGAAACAGCTTTAATCATTGCTTCTTTGAGGGACGACTGTTCATCGTCAAAGCAAAATGAGAATTTGTTAAAGAAAGAAATAGCAGAATTGAAAGCTTCTAGTGAACAATTTAAAACTCAAATATTCACTGTTAAGGAAGAGGTGGATGCTAAGATCAGAACTTTGGAAGAAGAAATTGATTGCAAGTCATGCGAAATTGATAAATATGAAATCACATTAGAAGGATCAAAAGCAGAAGTTAATCGTTTGCTCGAGGAAAAGGACCGCATAATGAATCAAATGCATTTAACAAAGCAATCTTTGACACGAGAAAAAGATTTCGCGGTGAGCAAATTGAAAGAAGAGCTTGCTTGCTTGAGAGTTACAGTCACCCAAGCCGAAGGAGAATCGTATTCTGCTAAAAAAGAAGCTCGTGACGTTAAGGATCAATTTCGTCGATTACGAAGTCAGCTTTCGTCATTAAAGCAAAATTTGTCAAACGAAGCTGATGCTGCTTTAGTCGATATGAGGGAACGGCTTTCTGACATAGAAGAGGAAAGGGATACAGTTCGTATCAAGCTGGAAGACTGTCAAGAAAAGTTAACTAAAACAAATTCGCAAATTGTCAAATTAGAAGAAAATGAAGAAGTTTTGTTACATAAACTAGAAGTGAACCGAAAAGAATTGATCAAAACACGTGATAACAAAGAAAAGACAGGAAGTATTGCAGGTTTCAGAGTTGAAATGAGTAAAATGAAAGAGGAGCTAAAGGAAAAATCAAAACGAATTAAAATGCTGGAAAAAGTTAGACTTACTAAAGAACAATGCGCCGCTTTGAAAAAGATGAAGGTAAGATCGATGAATAAAATTCAAACTTCGTAGAGTTCTCCTTACTCATGCAATTATATTTATATCTGTATTTAGGAGGAACGCATCCATTATATGGGAGAAGTAAAAAATTTGCGTGGTCAGCTTGAGCAGAAAGAAAAAGAAATGTTGAATCTTCAAGATGAAAGGAAATCTGAAACTGAAAATAAAGTGAGTGGAATGGATCTTTTGGAGACAAAACTGAGAAAGTATGCAACACACTGTCAGCATCTAGAAGCTGAAAAGACTTCGATTGCAGATATCTTAAAGGCATGTGTAAATGAACAAATAGATCAACCTGAAGAGAATATTGCGGAGGCTGTTGCATATGTATGTGATAAACTAAAATCAACTGAAGAAGAATGCATCGCACTTGCTAATTCAGAAGGAAAGATTGTATCTTGTATGATGGAATTAGACCGACTTCGTGGTGACAAAACTAATCTAGAACAGAACTTATCAGAAACACATAATGAAGTTGTTTCTCTCAGAGAATCCAAAAATGATCTTAAAAAGAATTTGCAATCAACTGAGAAAAAAATGATATCTTTGGAGAAACAGAGAAACGAATTACAAAAAATGGTGAGGAACGCAAAAGGAAATGCGGCCGACTTGAAAGAAGAAAAAGGACGACAAGTTCGATATTTAGAACAGGAAAATCTTCAACTAATGCAAGAACTTAAGCACGCAAAGAAAGAGGTTCAAAAAGTAAGAACAGAATTTGAAGCATTTAGAGATGAGGAAACTTACAATTCTGTACTGGATAGCAAAAAAGTCAGATCAGTAAAAAAAATAAACCCCCCAAAAGGAAAGGAAAACCAGCCAAACTTGAGAGAGAGCCCTAAATCTAGTCATAAAAAATCCCCGCTAAAAGAGATATCAGCGATGACACCGAATAATCCGAATCCTTTTTCGAGTTTGAAGAAAAAAACACGAAGTCAGTCTAGGTATTCGATGACTCCCAAAGCTGCTGATGCTACTCTGGGTATAGATAGTGTTGTCGGAGAAGATGAGACTGTGCAGGATTGTAAGCAAAGCTAAATTTTGTACATAAAATATATTATTGCACATGAGAAATAATTTTGAAAGTCATCATGTTTTGCGCCACAAGCTTAAATGTTAAAGCTACGATTAGTCGTAAGATGATCTACTTTCAGAAATAGTAGTGTTTTCATGATCATGATGCAGTCCTACGTCGTTCCTTTGAACCATAAGCGTATGGAACTTATCTTTTTCATATACTTCATCAATCTTTCTCCTCTATTGAAAAATCGAACTTGACTCCACCTCCATTAGCATAGTATGTCTTGACATCATCAGTCCATTGTCCGAAAGTAACACAGTTTTCACAAACAGTAGGATTAGCAGCACATCGATCAGTGAAGCAAAAATGTGCTCTGCGCAATTCCACTGGAATGGTAAACGACCAAATACAAACAAGGAGAGAAAGAGCAAAAATATAAATTCCTCGTCCTGTTCCATCTACCCCAGCGTTCATATTGTTGTTGTCGTTGTTGTTATCATTTTGGACAGAAAGCGCAGTGGTGTGTCGAGAAAGGATAAGTTTGGAGGATGACTCCGTTGGTAGCAGAAAAGCAGAGGAAATTCTTTGAGTTGAAAAGGAAGATAATGAATGATACGAGGGTGTTTGAAATGCGACGGTGGAGCTTTGAAAGCATACTGCAAGGACTATCAAAGTTTTTCCCCAATGCATGTTGTCGTGTTTGTGGAATGATGTGATGGTGGTGGAAACATGTATCTTTGTATCGATTCTATGTTTTTGCATTCGATTGGATCATGGAAGATACTTAGATCTAAACCGAGAAAGATTCTAAGTATTTCAATTACATATGTACACAATGGATATACACAGATTATCCGTTGCCATATGTGGACTTATATGATTTATCTTACGTATGAAAAACACAATAATATTTAATAAAATACAAAAATAAATACGTATGATATTTGAGCATATCTATAAATAAAGTGTGAGAATTGCATAGCAGGTTTATACTCAGTGTCTATATCAAACTCCTTTTGCTAGCATACCAAATCGTCATAGAATACAGAGTCCCGTGATTGAGTCATGGCTGACCAGGAACCTACCTCTCCTCCAGAGAAGGAGTCATCAGAGATAAAAGAAGATGAGAAAGAGATAACAGACGTAGAAGAGAAACCTCAATCTGTATCCAAGGAAGATGAAAAAGTAGAAGACGAAGCAAAGACTCCAAATATAGAGCAAGATGTACCTACCGAAACAAATGACGATGAGGGTAAAACAGACACTTCCACAACTTCTGAATCGGAAGCCGATATAAACGAAACAAAGGAATCTTCCAAAGAGGAAGTTGTCGGAAAGGAGGAGGATGAGAAAGAAGAGATAGAAGAGATAGAAGAAAATGTGGATGAAACTGAAGAAGAGCAAGCACCTGAAAGCACAGACGAAACAGCAGCTGCAGCAGTGGTAGAGCTACAACCCGAGGTTGAATTTCAAGAAGATCAAGGAGAAAACTATCCTCCTCCGGAACCAAAATCTCATACAGAACGTCTTCAAGCTCATCACAAACTACGCTGTTACGAATCACGTCGTAGAAAAGCTTACGGCTCGAAACTGTCCTCGTCTTCCTTATATTGGCGCTCGTTTCGGGAATTGATCCGTGACTCTCTCCGCGAAACGATTCGTGCAGAACGGATCGTATATGCACACATTCGGGCGCAGGAGAATTATTCCGATCACATGAGAGCTGTCTTTGAGGATGTGTTGGATGACGATTTTAATCCTGTCCAAGATGAGAAACAAAAAAAGAAGCTTTTGAGTTTCAAACGGAAGACTGCCAAGAAAGATGGAAAGTTTACATTGGGTGACTTGGATGAATTGGATGCCCAGAAAGATGACCAATTTTTGAAGTCAATGATTGAAAGTCAGAATATTTTGGCAGATCGATATGAGGAATGTGCAGAATCGTTGACTGATACTGTCTCCTCCGAAGTTACGAGTTTGAGGATGCAGTTAGAGAAACAGATCAAACATATGGAAACTTTGGGAAATGCTATTTTGGACCAACTAGAGGCTGCTGAGAAAGAAGTCATTTCAGCTTGGGGTAAGTACTATTTTTTAATCAATGATTTAGTTGAAAGAGTGTATCAATTTACATTTATTCACTGATTTATTTGTTCTTGCTTCCATTTTTATTGGAAAGATAATTATTATTCGGAAGCTCAAAAAACAATGCCAACTGGGAAACCATCATTACTCGAATCTACCTCTGTAAACCGCAGAGGCGCATGTTTGACCAAAAACACCAACCAACCTCCCTCCATCACTCCCATCAAAGACTGTTCTGATCTTTGGATAACAGAAGTTCACTATCGAATGGCCGTAGCCTTTCTCTCTACATCTTGGGAAAAATGTTCGGGGGAGTTATCCCGTCTCTTTGCCTCCATGAAAGAAACAGAATGCAGTCGCCGTCACAGGCTTCGGGAGCTTCTTGTAATATTTCTCCAAAAAGAAGAACGTCTTTGGATGAGTCTCCCTGCTGTCATGTCTCCCGTCTTGAAAGAATTTACAGACCGTACAATGGATCGTGAGGCTATATCAGAAGATGTTCAAACGACCATCCGGTTACGTGCCCAGGGAATTCAAAGGAAGGAAGAGAGTGAAATGAAAAAATTAATGAGTGGGCCTGGATTATCCACTGAGTTAGTCAAGGATGGAAATTTTGAATTATCATCTCCTTTAACCTCTGATGAATTGTGTATGGTGAAAGTCATGGAAATGAAACCAGCTGGTATGATGCGTTCTTGGAAATCAGTCTTGGCCATTATAACCAACGATTCATTTTTGCATTTGTTCCTGTTACCACGCACGATGGATACAGATCCAGAATTGGCGTTCCATGGATTGGTCCCAGAGGTAGAAATTCCAACAGATCAAAATATGCAATTATTACAAGCTTCGAAATCGACTCCTAAAATGTGGAATGATAATTTGAAACCATCCGATTCCATTGCTCTGCCGAATTGTAAAGTTTACTTTGCCAATGATGGGGTAAGCTATACCTTTGAATTGACTGAAACTGTATTTAACCATGGTGCCGGAAAATTGTTTGGAAAGATAAGCGATCGTAAAATTTTGTTCAGAACTTCATCTTACGAGGATGCAAAGAAATGGGTTGCTTATCTAATGGCTGCAAAATAAAATCAACTCTTCCATGAAGTAACATGAATCTAAAAATATATTCCCAATTTAATTGAACATGTGATAGCAGTAAAATAACAGTTAAATGAGATGTCAGACAAAATTGATCTCATTTTTGATCCAAACTTAATCTTGAACGACACAATTGGACTGAAAGCTTGCAATGAAGGTTTCACTTACTATCATTATTGTGACCATTTCATTGCGTCTCCAATTCATGATTTTCTTTTCACATTATTGACACATCATGGATAGAGAGTTGTAAATAATTTCATAAAAATACTCTAACAAAAACTAATCTTCCTAAGGATACACGTATTTCAACGGCAAAAAGTATTAAGTAATTATATCAAGTACTTAAATAAATTTCGAGACCCATTTTTTCTGCTTCATAAAAAGAGATATAGAAAACGGATTACGAAAAGCTGCGAATTACACAAGCGAGGCAACGACTGTATTGAAATCATTATATCCCTTCGTGTATTGAGGAGAACGGCACTCTAGTATTCAACACCTATATTGGTGGTTCATTTGCTTTTCAACACTCCTATTTAGTTTTCAACATTTTCAAATTCAAATGCCAAGATGATGCCCGTGGAGTCCAAGAAACCGAAAAAGAAAAAGACTATTAAGTCAATGCGCCATGCGGTCGTGAAAAAGACAAATCGTGCTACAAACCGTGCTATGAACATCACCAATAATATGCTGCATTCAAATCACACTCATAAACACAACTTAATGCTCTCGCATCATAACCTTGGTCAAGGCGGTATTGCTACCAATGCATTTTTGAATCAACAAAAGAATGTTACTTTCCAGAATCATTATAGCAATGAAAATCTTTTAGAAAATTCGTTTTTGGCTGGTTTGAATACACAGCTACAGAAAATCAATCCGCATGATGAGGGCGCTGTAGGTGGTTTAGTCTGCGATATTTTGCCACAATTAACAGTAGATGCAAGAAGTATCGGAGGAACACATTTCGCAGATGACGGAAAAGATAATCCTGGCGCTGGTAATTTGCTATTACAGTCATCAACTGGGAAATCCTTGAGGAAAGGTAAAAATGGAGTCAACAAAAAACTGATGAATGAGTGTCTCATCTCAGTGCAAGTTGGTAAATTTTCCATACAAGGAAGTACAAAAGTCAATTTTTCAAAAAAGAAAGCCAAGAATAAATTGCGTTATCTTTGCATTGTTCGGTCCACAAATCGACCACTTCTTATGACATCGGACAATCAAAGCAATTCTTCAGATGAAGAAGACGATGAGGAGAAAGATGATGGGGAAGAAGAAAGTGATGAGGATGAAGATGATGGATATGATACTATGTTTACTGAATACAATGTGACCTCCAAATCTCAGAAGTCAGAACTTGAACCATCCTCACCTGGAAAAAGAAGCAAAGCTAAAAATCTCATAAAGAAGCGTAATAAATTCGTTCCTGTAGAAACAGATGAAGAAGAAGTTTCTTCATTTCCTTACCTTTTATGTCTTGCTATCCATTCAGATGGAACAACTCCTGATATCCGTAAAGTCATCTCTCTTGCCCAACTTGTGTCCATCACATCCTCAAAAGAATCAAATTTCTTGAGTAATAGTAATAACAATCCAAATAATCTTAGCGGGCAGGGTAATATCAGACTACACTTTCGATCTGGTGATATAATTGAGGTGAATACAAACGTTCGTTCTGCTGGTGACAATGAAAATAGTCCCAATGTGCGATCGTTTGCTCCCAATACAAAAGAAGAGATGAGAAAAGAAAGACTTCTTTGGTCCCTTCTTCAAATTCAATCTATTCTCTGTGCTTCTGTTGTAGAACGACATGTAACAAAATTCCGTAAATCACAGTCATTGCTTTTGCCTCCTTTATCAGTCCCTAACATTGATAGAGCCGAATTACAATATTTATCCACAGTCAACGGATTTTTGTCAGATTCTCCCACATTGATTGCGCTATTAGAGCGGCAGAGAAAGAGAGGTACTGAAGGGAAAGAGCAAGGTGGTGAAGATGGCCAAAATGGTGCAGATGATAGAGTTGATATAAATGGAAGAGCTTTGTCTATGCTTCACAATGATGGCACTTTTGGTGATAATGTTGATGGAATGGCATACGATATGATGATGGGAAATTATTCTAGATTAAATCTTTTTCAAAATCCAGAGGAAGAGAAAGATGCTGCAGATATTTTGAACAATAGCCCATGGCAACCCGCTGGGTCTCTAGCAATAAAGCAAAAGAAGAAGAGAAAAAAAGAGAAAAAGAATAAGAATCTTTTAATAGACCAGGATTTTGATGCTTCTGCTACTGCAGATGTGTTGACACATCTTCTTGAAAAAAGGATGAGTGATTTAGAGGCAGAGACATGTAGACGTCTAATTGCATGGGAAGATGAAAAAAACAAAGTTGGAAATAGCATGACTGTCGCATCCGAAGAAAATGGCAATAGTGTTGATGTACTGAGTTTACAATCTTTGTTTTCAACATTAGACTCTTTAGATTCTGAGCTAGAAAGTATGGAAAAATGGCTGGACGAGAAAGCATCGATCATCAAACCATTAACCGATGATTGCAGAGAAATAGAGGAGGAAAATCGTCAATTAGAACAATACTGTCAATCTTATGAAATATTGAGCACAGAAATGGAACGGTTGCTTGATGGGTTGCACATTCCTGATCGTATCGATGTAGTTTTGCAAGATCCGGGTGCAGTTTTACCTTTTGTACAAGCAATTTCTCGAGGTGATCACATTGATTCGACTGCTTTGTCTGCAGAGACAAATGAAAATGGAGTAGATATGATATATGAAGCTGGAGTGAAATTGAAAGAGGTATTAGATAGAGCTCATTTAGATGGAGGCATTCATCTCAGGTCCATCAGTGAAGAAGTAGATTCTTTGAATGCAACAAAGAAAACATTTTGCGAAGGTTTGAGTATGATTATCGTGAGAATAATGGAAACTTTAGCTACTGATGTTATAGAACAGCTTGGGCCTCTAAATAAAGAGACGGATACCCACACAATGATGGTCAAGAAGCTGAAAGAAGTAAGTAAATGCATGTATTCGTTTCGTTTCAGTTGAAGAAATTCTTTTCGCTCTAAATTTGTTCCTTCCCAAAAATTCGATAGACTCAGCTTAAATTCCAGTCGGACTTTATTTTATACAAGCGCCTCCTTGATGTGATTGCTTTACTTCAACCTGACTTTTTAGAATCCATCCGTGCTGGATATTCTGTTCTAGTTTCGAACGGTATTTTAAGCAAAAAGAGAATGAAGACATATTTTCACTCTCTTCCAATGAGGAGTTGCGCTGGTATTGTCAGTGTTTCTTGTGAATTAAAAGAATATAATAACGCATCATTCAAGGCTGGATCTGGGGCCTTACATAGCGGAGAAAATGGATTTCGAATGAGACCCGTCAAATCCAAAGATGTCGAGATGACTTTGAATGAGATTTTGCCCTTGGTAAGTTCAACAAAAAAAATTTGTTTATTTGGTGAAGAGACTTTTTCCTAACAAGACAACTCAAAATTATTCACAGATAAATAGGGAAGCATATTTTACTGCAGTCATGTTTAGTCCAGGAACTAAAAAGCTTGATGCTGAAAAAAAGAAAAGAAATTTTGAAGCTGTGAAAAAAAGCGTTGATAATTCTATTAATTGGTTTCGTTATTACATAACACGAGTATTAGGCATAAGCTCAGATACTGTAAATGGACAAGAACGAAGTGGAGATCCTATGCTTTCACTTATAGCTTCCATTCGTTTAGGACAGACAATGGAGACCTATTTCGACAAAGAAAAGAAAGGAAATGAACACTCGCTTGCCCTTGCTTACTCGAGATTCACCATAATGGGATTAAAGAAAGGTGTTGAAAAGCAATGGGTCACATGGATAGAAAAAGAAGTTAAATGGATAAAGACTAATGCAGGAGTTCCTCTCAACGGCAAACGAGCAGGAGTATTTACCAGCTTCTTAAATTTTCCATCATATTTGGATCATCTTCACATATGTTTTCGTGCAGGTAGCGAATCATCTAAATCGGTCCCAAAATTGACAAAGTTTAAGACTATTAGTTATTATCTACAGAAAATGGCAGGGGCTCTATTTGCGAGCCTGGATGAGTGCTCAAGGAGGGAAACAACTGATCAACAATACGCTGCAAGTGTCATGCGAATGGAAAATACATACTTTTTTACGCAGTGTATTAAAAGTAGAGGAAGTGACTTCAATGAACTTTTCGCGAAGCAAATTACTGCTGCTCATTCAATATGCAAACATAGCATGGATACTTATCTTGGGTGGATGATCAAAAGGGAGTTTAAGCAACTTCACAGTCTTTTTTCGAGTATCTCAAGCATCAGGAAGGAAGTAGGAGATGCAGATGTGCCCATTCATGTCCCTAGGGCTTCTTTTGTCAAAACTCTACAAAAAGAGTCCAATAGAGAGGTAATGAAGGAGAAAATAAGTATAATATATTCCAGAATGGAAAAACATTTGTCTGAAGCTAGTCGACTTCTGCCAGTTGCGTGGAAGGCACTCGTAAAAGTACTTTATGAGTGGTTTGGGCGTTGGGAAAAGTTGAGTACTCAATGTTATAAGTTTGTACTGGAACCGAGTGCAATAGATATGGTCAAAATTGCTAAGGCCGCTGGAGGTGCTGCTGTAAGGAAATCAGCACAAAGTAATCCAAAAGTAAATAATCAAAAAAGCGACGTGATGTCAAGCCCAGAAAAAAGTGCAGGACAGAAGGGCACAAAACAGAAGAGGAGTTACTAATCAGTATTATAAGTTTATGTCAATAAGCATACAAACTACATTCGTACAAAAGTTCTATTTCTCAACATTCTTGTTCATTGCCAAATTGCTTAACAACAGTAGAATTAAGTGATCAAATAAGAAATAGCAAGATCCAACTAAGGAAAACATTTAAAAAAAAAATAAGGCTATTCTGTAATGTGCCATCCACATAATTCAACTCAAGATCATCCTCTCTGTATTCCCAATATTGCACATGCTAGAGAGAGAGTAGGTAGATCGATCAGATGAAGTTTGGAATTCTCATGAGAACTTCAATTTCTATTGTTTTCAAGCGGTTCATAGGGCCTTTCCACAACATTAAGAAGGAGTACCTGCACTCTATGCGAAGCTAATGCGTACATCATCTAAATATTTATTGGAGAAATATAGATTGACTGATTTTAGGATACGCATCACCCTACGAATGAAAATCAGTTGAATCATTTCTGTGTTCCGCATATTTCTTTTCAAAAGGCCATTTCTAGGTACTTGCGTAAATATGTAAAATATATACCGCACCTAATTACATATCTTATTTACACTTTTTTTTTCATTTTACAGCAGACAGAAACTTTCTAATAAATATTAAATGTCTGTACTCTATGACTTCATTTCATATGACTTTTCTTAGGCCTTATATCTTATGTTACGACTTCTACGTCCGATATACGTATGTACTTCAATACTATCTAGATAGTTGATTTTCTTTTGGTGGGAACGTTCTACGAGTAATAAATACGTCATGTACTACAACTGCAATATAATAATGTTTGACAACACAAAAATAATCCTTCCTTAGGCTTTAAAACAAAAGATTTTTACATTTAAGAATTAATCAATCATGATACAACTATGAGAATTTGAACGTAATTTATATACGTATGTTACTTAGTTTGTTTGATATGTCTTTATCATGTGCCACAAGACATCCCGGTCATACTTTCTACGGAAAAAATGGTAAAAATCAGTCAAGCGCAAATTCCAATGAAAGTGCAATGAATTAATTAAACGATTTTAGCTAGAGATATAATTAAATTAATGTAATTTTATGCTTCCTCCCATTCCTCTCTAACACCTAAAACCAATTCTTTGTTTTCTGATTTGGAAAGTCAAAATGCAGTTCAATAAAGAGAAAGTTATAGATGAAGGCTCGAAGCTCCTGGAGAATTCAATCAAGGAATCCACTCTCTTTGAACCCGGTTGCGAAGCTCTGTTCCCGAGATTTCAGATTGATGGTACGTAAAAAATGCTTGCAAGTGGAAACGAATCAAAACGTTTCAAGCAATTTCATTGTGGATCTGATCATTTGCTTTGATACATTTTAATAGAATTGCAGTTGGGAAAAGTTTTAGGAAGGGGTGGATTTTGTGTAGTAAATGAACTTGAAAGTTTTGTTTTGAAAGATGACTTCCTTGAAGAAGAAGTTATGAAATACGATCTTGATATTATGAATCAAAACCGGCGACGTGGAGATTTGAATTCTAGGGTAAGAAAAGATACTGAATTACGATATGCAATTAAAACATTAAGTGAAGAAATCTATGATGACGAGGAATTACTGATAAAGGGTGTCGCAGACCTAGCGATTGAAGCAAAATTTTTGTCTGTACTAGAGCATCCCCACTTGATAAAAATGAGAGGCTTTTCTGTTGGAAATACAGCTGTACCAGGATTTTTCATAATTCTCGATAAACTCTACGACTCATTTGATAAAAAGCTTACCAAATGGAAATCAATGGAGAACAAGTTAAGCGGTGTGTTTGCAAAATTAAAAGATAAGAAAGGGAGGAATAAAAAAGACTTTTTTGCAACGAAACTGAATTGTGCCTACGATCTCGCATCGGCTTTAAATTTTCTTCACAAAAAAAAGTAAGTTTGTGAATCAAAATCTTTACTTGTCCAACTTCTTCCATTTCTAAATCTCGTTTGTTTTTATTTTTCCAAAATTATTTGTATTAGCATTGTGTACCGTGATCTTGTAAGTTTTTCATCATACTTCAACTTCAATATTGAATACTTGTACTAACTTTCCTTATTGTAAAATGCTTTGAAAACAAAAAAGAAACCGGATAATATTGGTTTTGATGTACGCGATGAACCAAAGCTCTTTGACCTTGGACTTGCTAAGCAGGTTCACGAAAAGAATAAATTACCAGATGGGACATACAAACTCACTGGGTGGACGGGTTCTATGAAGTATATGGCCCCTGAAGTAGCAAGTATGGTCCCCTATAATTTATCTGCAGACGTTTATTCGTTTGGAATTGTCTTTTGGCAAATTTTAGCTTGTGCAGAGCCTTATGATAAATATTCTAGGAGAATGATTGAGGATTATGTAATGAAACAAGGATACAGACCCAAAATCGTTCCGAAATGGAGGAAAGTGTGGAAAAAATTGGTAGAGGATTGTTGGGATCAAAGTCCTAAAAAGAGGCCTGATTTTGAATCAGTAATGATTACTTTAAGAGAGGAAGTGTATGCTTTGCAAGAAGATCAAGATTTTGATATCGATCTAGATGCGTCTACAAAATCGCAGAAAAATGGAAAACATTGAAAGAGTTAAAGGAGCCTCTTCAGGTGTATTCAGCGCAGTTTAAGCAGACAGAAAAACAAAGAATAAACGAGATTTAGATGTTTTTATGTCAAATAGGAAGAAGTTTATTTAAAGTTCGCGTAGTAGATTATGTAAATGGGGGTGGACTTCAAAATTTGGCTATGAATGATAACAAAGATAGGGACAGTGGAACAACGGTAATTGTATCATATTACTGCATCTCCGGAATTAATGTAACAAATTAATGCTAAGAAATTAAATAATTATCTAATGATTACAAATTAAAGGCCTAAAATTTATCTAATTAGTGACGT
>Ga0209092_10002576_pt1 | contig 16558 bp, 8 predicted proteins | sample FraStrMetagenome_FD_187446 | JGI IMG/M metagenome (GOLD analysis project Ga0209092, IMG submission 187446) | Marine eukaryotic phytoplankton communities from Arctic Ocean - Fram Strait ARC3M Metagenome (SPAdes) (version 2) | ecosystem: Environmental > Aquatic > Marine > Oceanic | place: Fram...
GATTGTTAAGTCTATTGCAAAGTCGGAACCTTGGTCAATAACTAGGTTGTATACGGCTGCTGTCATTTCATTTCTCCATTACAGAATTATAGCTAACTTGGGGTGTTATGTCAAGATATATTTTTTTTATGGTATTTATAGAGCTGATAAGTTTCCTATCTTTACACGCTTTACCCCCGATCCATCTATTACTACCAGACCGTTATTATTCATTTTACTTACGGTGTTCGTTGCGGTTTGTGAGCCTCCTGCGGTAGTACCATAAGTATTTACCGTGGCAACTGCCACACCATCTACAGTACCTGTAACGTCGCCTGTTAAATCACCTCCTAGAATAGTGCTGGTAGAATCTTGGTTAGCTGTAGCACCCGCAGCTGCTCCTGAAGCTACTGTGGCGACCGCTACGTTATTAACAGTACCTGTAACGTTGCCTCCTAGAATAGTGCTGGTAGAATCTTGGTTAGCTGTAGCACCCGCAGCTGCTCCACTTGTTACAGTGGCAATAGCAGTACCTCCGATACTACTTGAGCCTACCATATTAATTTCGCCAGATATTACAAGACCAGATCCATCCCACTTTATAAAGTTAGTTGCGCCTCCAAGATTTAATTTGTGAGCACCTCCTGTATAGCCTAAAAAGAATCCATTGTCATTATCGGTATAAGATGTCTTATTAGTAGTATAAAACTGTCCGCTATTATTAAGAATCAAAGTACTGCCAACAGTAATATTATTACTAAAAGTAGAATTTGCTGTTATCTTATCAGCACTCAGAGTACCGTCTACTATAACACTTCCATCAAAAGTTTCTACAACAAGAGAGCTGAAATCTCCAGTTCCTACTGCAGTATTTGCGGTTGTAGCGCTACCGTTATAAACACGTGTTCCTGCTTTATTGGCACTATTATCTGTTATTGTTATTCGGTCATTTGCTCTTATAGTACCATCAGGAGTGCTAGCTATTACGGCTGCTGCAGCGGCTTGTGCGGCTGCTGTAGTTAAAGTACCTGCCCAAGCCGTAGCAGTAGTAGAAGATATCTGAGACGTGCTCGACTCTTCAAAAGTAAAGACACTACCACCTCGTACACCTGTTCCGCCGATTGCAAAAGTAAGAACAGCAGGACCCCATTCAGTGTCGGGAATAACATCTGTAGTGGTAGTACTTGCCGCAGTAGCTTGACGAGTCCAAACATAAGTATTAGTATTGTTAGGAACTGACGAAGACCATCCATTGGCAGTAGTAAATGCTAGCCCACCAGACGCAAAAGTGTAAGTTGTATTACCTGCAGGCTGTGTACTTTCGGAAGCTGAGTTAGTTCTTTTATAGATAAATACTGTTGCAGAGTTAATGCCTGGAGTTCCATCATCTCCGACATACTTAACCCATGTACCTGTAATACTTGATGCACTACTAGGAGCTGTACCTGTCCACTCATGAAATAGTATAAATTCTTGACCAGATTGTCTAGTTAAGTTTTTATTAGTTCCTGAAGCATCATCTGCATACACAGGTAATACACCTTCTGAGTCTCCGTCTTCTCCTATAACCTTTACAAAAGTTAAAGCAGTTATCTGAGAATCCGTTAAAGTAGAAAAGCTCCCTGTGTACTCATAGAAATTAACATGAGTATTAGAGCCTTGAGTAGTAGAAACCTGAGACCATGCTGTAGGATTACCACTTGCTGCATAAAGAGGTTTTACTCCTCTTGTAGTACCCGCAGCACCATCATCTATAGTCGCACTAGTTCCATCACTGAAAGTAAGAGTAGTTACTCCATTAGAGGTAGAAGAAGATACAGTAAGAGCATCTGGGTTTCTAGTCCAAAGAAGTGGAGAAGTCCATTCATTAGCAGGAATTGTATCTGTAGTACCTGTACCTGCCGCAGATGCTGCCGTTATATATAAAGGCGTAGTACCTGTAGCATCGTTTAGATTTTTATACCATCCATTCGCTAAAGAAGTAGTAGTAATTTTTCCTGTTTCTAAGCTTACAACTACTGCTCCTGGATTAGAAGTTAAAGTACTACTAGAACGCTGGTAGGCATAGACCAAAGCTGAGCTAATTCCTAAAGAGCCGTTGAGAGTTTTACTTAGATTTATTTTAAAGACTGCAATGGTAGTGTTACTTCCATTTTCAATAATAGGAACATCAAAAGTTGCTTGCATAACAGAATTACCTGTAAGAAAGCTACCTGTAGAATTACTGATAGTTACCGCGCCATTTGTATTAACAGGTACTACAGAGTTAGCAGGGGATACGTTGGCAAAAGAACCAAGTCTATAAGTATTAGCCGCAGGAGATCCTGTACCATCATATGTAAATGTAGTTGATCCTTTTAATACAGTAAAAGACGAAGAAAAAGGAGCTGTACTAGATATAGCTCCTGTAGGGCCTGCGTTAAAGTTATGAGTACCGTTAGTAGCTGTAACTGTAAACCCGTTTATGCCCGGAGTTCCATTAACAACAATTTTTGTTCCACTAAAACTTACAGCGTCGGTAGCCGTATAAGTATCGGAACCTACAGTATCTGTCAGATGTACTGAAATTGTCTCAGGGATATCTGTAAACGCATTAGGAGGGGAGTAGGTGTATTGAACACCTGTTATTCCACTTATTATAGATACTGTACCTGTTTTTGAAGTCTTTTTCCAAACATAAGTAGGAGTACCGGCAACATTTGTAGTAGTAGCAGTAAGAATTGTAGACCCGGTGTACCCAGCTTCTATCCCTGTACCATCTTGTTGGTAAACAAAAGTATTAGTATTTCCAAAAGATAATTTAATACTTCTTACAGCATTATTAGCTGCGCCAACACCTGTAATTCCCTGTCCCCCTGTAAACCCACTATCACTAGTATTAGGATAGTAAAGAGAAGGTACGTCTCTAAACTGGCCACCGCTCCTATTGAGTACGGGCTGTTTAGTCATATAACGTATCCAATAGTAACGATTCTGTGACCCTGTTCCTGTAGTAATTGGATCAGTATACCCATCGCTAGTGGAAGATCCTACAAGGAGTGATCGCGTTACGGTTCCGGTACCTGCACCAGACCCTGCAGCTATAATTGTATCACCGGCTTTATATACTTCGTCAGTAGATCCGGCCGCTGTGTTCCACTGTGCTTGCGTGGTATTGCCAAGAGTGAGTATTCGGTACTTAGTTCCTGTTACAAAAGAGCCTCCTGCTATACTATCTGCAAAGTTGTTTACAGTACTTCTATATATCTCTGTAAGATGAGTGCCTACTGTAAAAGCAGCAGTATTTGTCCAAGTAAGAGTAATGGCACTTTGCTCGTTTTGTGTGCATATTAAGCCAGTAGGTCTATTAGGTATGCCTACTGGTGCAGGTGTATTACCACCAGAACCTACGTCAGATACAAGCCCAAGTGCTCCGTGGGTTTCTGGTTCAACTACATAAGCACTATCATTATGCTCATCTGCTGTAACATCAACTAGCCCATCTTTAGTAAAGTTAAGGTTTGTTATTCTAAACTCTTTTGCGGTATATCCAAAACGAGGATAAGTAAGCTCTATAATAGAGCCTGCTAATAGTAGAAGACCACGAGGGGCCATTCTAAACTGTATTTCTAGCCCATAACGAGACTCATCAAGATATTGCTTGATATTAAATCTAGCATTATGATAGTTAGTTACACCTGGTAGGCTGAAGGATCCTTTCTTTTGAATACCTTTATCTTCTTTAAGGTATACTGAATTAAAGAAAGATACACTTCTTCCTTCGAATTTATTCTGTGGGTCTACTATAGAGGTTGATACAAAGTTTTTACTGTTCTTTAACCCTTTGTCAGATAATTTAATAGTACCAATGATATCATCATTAGATATTTGCTCGGCTGCATTTACAGATACAGGCTTTTTGCCTTTAACAGCTAGCTGATACTTGCCTCCTGAGTACCGAAGGATACCATTGAACTGAGATAACATTCTATTAATATTATCAAATAAAGGGTTAGTAGTAGCCACTACTTGGTTAGTCTGATGTCGGGTAACAAATCTCTGTGCTGGATCATCCCAGCCTACATATCTCCAATACTTAACATCATCTGAGTCATACAAGCTATAGCCTGAAGCAGCGTAATCTAGGCTAGAAGCAGAATATGCTTTAACTATAGGGTTACCGTTTGCAGAGACTAAAGAAGTATTAACGTTTGCAGTAGTTGAGTCAGTTACTTTTTTAATTGTTACAGTAACTGCACTACTACCTGAGGTACCGCTTGGTTTTGTACTAATTGTACCTGCTGCTCCACCTTGGTTGTAAGCTACGCCTTTATACCAGTATAATTCTCCTGCGGCAAAAGTTTTCCAATCATTCCATTTAGTACCTAATTTACCAATACAGTCATCAAAAATAACTTCTTTATAGCTTCCTCGAGTTGTTTCAGAGAGTACAGTGCCCTGCCATTGAAGAACTCCTGTAGCTGGGTATCTCCACTTTTGGCCAGGGAAAATTGAGGTACTTGAAGGGACGACTATACCTACGGTAGATCTAGTGTCACAGTCTACTGCTGCTGCTATCCAGACGGGTAAATCAATATCCTTATCAATATCAAGTCCCTTTCCATAGCGAGCATCAGTCATATAGTCTAATAGTTGCATAGCGGGGTTAATAGTTACACGTTTGTCTCCTATAGATCCTATAACATACTTAGTAGAGGTATTCGGTATATTTGAATAGTCCCAAACAGCATCTACGGTAGCTGTTCTAGTAGCTCCATCATACCCTGTAATTTTCCTAACCTGAGTATATACTAAGGCTCCAGATATATCTGTAACTGTAATAGTATTACCTACATAATATCCACTTGTCGAGCTTGCACCCTCTGCGAGAGTAATTCCGTCTTTAACATAGATCTTATCTCCGGTAGTTACTGTATCAGGCAACGCTACTACGTTATCAATTATAGAACCAGAAGCGGCAGTATAGTCTCTAAAAGCACTTGCGAAGTCTTCTCCAAACTCCCCTGTATAAGGAGAAAGTCCTAGGTCTTCCTGTGCAAGAAGCCAAGCTAGTGCTGCGCTAGGTGTATTTATTGTTACTTTTCTACCTGCAGTAGTGCCTGTGGTAGTAGAAGCTACAGTAACATAAGTTTCTGCTGAAACTGTTCCTGAGTTTTCTACATGATCCCAGGTTTGCATGTGCCATTTGCTAGTTCCGCTCTTCATATAAAAAGCAGTTATAGTACCTAGAGCAGGACGTACAGACCATCTAAACCTATGATCAGCTACACCATCAGAGTCAAACGTTGACCATTTATCAACAATTTGTACTGTTCCACCGATAGCAACGTTATTGTCAGTTCTATGCAGAGTAACATCGGCTCCAAGAACAAAGACACTTGGTAAGGCATTTCCTGCACCAGCACCTGTTGCGTCTGCTCTATAACTACCATCATAGTTATAGCACTCAGGATCTCTTCCGCGTACAATGAATTTTAAATCAGGTAGACTTGTCTCACCTTCTGCAATTGTATATTTACCCACACAATAAGCAGTATCTAATAGTTTATGGTTTGCACCCCAATAGGTAGATCTACCAGTATAGTAGTCGTTCTGTAACTTAAAGTTATTAGCAGAAGCTAGATTTACTAAGGTATTATCTGCTTTTTGATAGGGTTTACCTTGATAGAAAGAAAAAGATGCAGTTAAAGGAGAAGTAATCGTATGAGTACCTCCGTGAAGTATACCAGTAGCTAAACCACTAGTAGGATTAGTAGTGCCTGTACCTATTGCATTGAAGTTAATGTCCAAATATGGTGCAATTTCTCCATAACGACCAACATGATCGAACTGTCTCTGCCTTGTACCTGCCCCTCCTCTTGCGCTATAGTGAGACATAGTGTCCCCGCGATCGGCTCTACCGTAACATGCTATTTCTACACTTTCGCCGTCATAGTTTGCTCCAGCTGTGTTACGCAAATCAAAATCAGGTAGATCAGTACAGATAGTAGTGTTGTCTTCTATATGTATATCTAAAATACCTGCAATTTTGCCTTCACATAGGGCGTCAACTCTGTAAACTTCTGCAGAGGTATCTTTATGAGTATCTACAAATATAGGAAAAGAATCAATTTTACGAACACCGTAAACTACGGGAAGCATTTTTGATTGAATATTAAACTGCAAGTCCGTTGTTCGAGGAACTACTACCTCTACTTCTTTTAGGCGCTTACCTCCGAACCAACCCCCATTTATGTCTACTTGTGTGTATTCTATTTCTGTAGTGTTGTAAGTTGCCATCATATTTACTGCTGTATTAGCGTGTAAAAATCCTAAGTCTGTAGCATATTCTGGACGAATCACAGCAGTTAAATCAGGAGTTCCTCCTGCTTGTAGAGCACGATGACTTGCATCATCTGTCAAACGACCCTGTACACGTATAAAGTCACCCCAATGACTAGCAAGTTTCCACGTTATAGTAGAAGAATCTAGTTTTTCACTAATATCGGCAGAACCAATAATCCCTTTAAAGTATATATAAGGCTCTCCTATAATAGCTCTCGTATCTGGATTAATATGTACTCTATATATTAGTACATCTCTATTAATATAACTAGTATAAGACGTTGATGTTTTATCTGTAATAAGAGAGTTTATCTCTTCAGATGCAGAAGATATAACATAAGTTTGTGCAGAAGAGTTAGAACCAATGGAAGCAATCTGTGTAAAAGCTACTATTTTTCCTTCTCCACTAAAAGTATCTATTCGTATATAGGTACCGTTGTTAGTATTACCACTACCAGTTAAAAGTACTTTGTCGCCTTCTCTAAAGCCTGCGGAAGCTAAGTCAACATTAGTAGTCATATGAGTACTAGTAAAACTTGCACTAATAGTCTCAGAAATACCGAGAGTAGAGGAGTCGAGTGTTAAACTTAAATTAGATGCCTTAGCCTGTATGCTTTCATTGATTACGCCAAGCTTCAGAAGTTTATTTGCACGATAAAGCTGAGGGCCTAAAGATGCTCCGCTTACGGTTTTTTCACCGTCGTCAAAGCTAATGTCATACTGCGCATCACTAATATAGGTAAAGTCAGTAGCCAACCCTTGAACCTTACCGCCATACTGAGCAACACTTTGAGGTCTTTCAAACTTTACAAGATGAGCAACTATAAAGGGCTCATAGTCCATCAAAGAGTTTACAAGGTTGGTTTGGTTTGTTGAGTTTGTGCTAAGTGTTCTTATTGTCATTATGCTTGCGCCTCTTCGAGCTTCAAAGAGAAGCTGTATAAATTATTTGTGCTTAGTTCGTATTCAGTTGTATCGCCTTTCATGGTTACACGAAATAATGGGTTGTTAAAGTTTATATTTTTATTTGCCGCTACTGCTCTTTGCAAAGGCGGATTAAAATGTATCAACAAAGCAGTGCTTGCAATAGCAGATGTTCCGCTTAATCTTTCGCCCGTTTTTTCAACTCGAGTTACTTGATAGGCTTTTTTATGGTTACTATTAGTATCGTCTGTTATAGTAAAAATATCACCAGGCTTTACAACACCGTTTGACGACGAGTAAGAACTATGACTAATCAATAGATTAGTTGTACCAGCTGCTCCTATAGCGGAATTTGTAAAAGTATTGCTGGCAACAAAGGTAGCAAAAGCAGTGTCTTGAGGAGCCTTATACTGAGGAAGAGACACAAAGAAAGGTGTCATAGATCCTCTTTTCTGTACTAAGAAAGCATTGATGCGTTCAAAGTCATCACGAACCATAGGGTTGTATCCTATAGATATTTTCCACTGGTGCGCTGACAGCTCCCTGCTGACTAATCTTCCTGAATTAGTACGAGAGTTTAGAATTTTATGTTCCGAAGTTAAAGCCACAGAAGAGTATCCCAACCCCGCAGTTGTCTGGTTTGCGCCACTTTGACCGGCATTTCCGATGGGATTATTGGGGTCAGGTAGTATGTTACTATAAGTAGTAAAGTCAGTCATTAGTAAGTCTTCTCCTGAACGGCTTCAAGGAAGAATTCTCCATGCTCGTTCGCTGCCTCTCGTATCATTTTGATTATGTTACCTTTTTGATTTATTAGTAATTCTTCCACGCCTTGCGAGTCTACTGCATTAATGGCAAAGCTTATATGTGTAGGAGCATTATTCATATTAGCCGTTTCACCTGCTGGTGCGATTCTTCCGGCACGATCAGGGATAAACATTTCTGGTCCTTGTTCCCCTACCATAAAGCCTGCAGTCTCTCCTCCAGAAGCTCTATACTTAGCACCTGTAAAGGCAGGAGTAAAGTTTGTCATACTAGAGCCTGTACCTTGCTCTCCTCTCATGTAAGCCTGCTCACCTCCAGCATTGTTACCCCTTGCTAGATCAACAGAAGCGCTTCGAGAGCCTACCGCGACTTGATTAGGTATTGTAGCAGAAGGTGCTGAAGCGCTCCCGCCTTTATAACTCGTACTAGCAATAGTGGCTAATTGAATCGCGCCCATAACACCTGTTGCAACTGCCATAGGTATATTCTTTTCTTCCATATATGCCATGATGCCGGATGCAGTATTCATAATTGTTTGAGCCATTCTAATCTTCTTATCTGTCTCAAAGGCTTTACGTTTTATTGCCTCTTTTTTAGCTTCAAGCTTTTTAATCTTTGCCACACTTGCCGCCGATTGTCCGTCACGTTTCTGTTCCGCAGCTATCTCATCGTCTACACCTGCAATGCGACCTTTACTAGACTCTGCTAGTATGCTTCCTAAAGCTCCTAGAGTGGCGGAAGCTGCTTCCATTGCTACTGCCATACTACTTACTCCTTCCTTACCCATGTTTTTGAAAGCATCGCTCCAAGCATCAGTAATAGCTACAGCTCCTTGTGCTACTGAAGATATAAGGGCTCCTTCAGGCCCCATAAGATCCATCATAGGTTGCATAGCATTTACTGCGGAAGCTACTTTATCTCCCATGGTATCTATCTCAGTGTCAGCGTTAAAAGCGCCTCCCTCTCCCGTAGCTGCTTTTATTCGTTCTAGCATTGTTCCACTATTGCCTCTACTATCGTTTAGAGCGGCTCTTTTAGCTTCATCTGTTGTTGCTGTTGAGGACGCATAAGCTGCGGTTTTAGTTGAGCCGGCGTTAGACTCTGTCAAACCTCTATTAGTTTTCATTAGGGTTAGCACTCGATCATATCCTGCAAAGTCAAGGCCGCTATCTATAGCTCTTTGCTTTGCTAATTTTGTCTGCGCCTCTAGTAGATCATACTCTATAGCTATGCTATTCATTCTTATATCATAGGCATTATCTGCTATTTTATCTCTTCTTTTTGCTTCTTCTTTATCTGCGATCAGCCTCTCGCTTGCTGTATCTTTTTTACCTGTTTGAGCTTCGCGTTGTCTACGTAGGGCCTTGTCCATAGCCTCTTCAGTTGCAAGAGCTTCGTTGCGAAGCTGTAGTCCTTTATTTTGTAGTTGTAATAACTGATTTGCTACACTTACCCTTACTATCGCAGTTTGTAAGTTACGATCTTCTTTTGACACTTTTTCAGCTGCGAGTGCCGTTAATTCCCCTTCTATTTGAAGTAACCGCCCTTTTTCTGTATTAGTAATACCTACTACATCAAGACCTTCTTGCTCTTGTTCGAGAAGATCTATTTTCTTTAGTCTCATGTCTTCAGCTAGCTTAAGGCTCATAATTGAAGCACCTACATTCATTGAGGCTATTTTATTATATTTTTTCTGTTCTACACCTAGTAACTTAAGCTCGCTTTTAGTTGTGGTCATTGTATCTTGAGTAATTAAAAGCTGAGCATTCATTCTGTCTATAAGCTCCTTATTGGACGCCATTGGTAAAATGAATTTCTTTCGAACATGATCTAGTTGGTCTTGTAGCCCTTCTGCGCCCTCGATAAAGGCATCAAAGCCCATTCCACCTGAATCACCGGAGGCATTAAATTCATTTTGTAAAGTCTGTGCTTTTTTTACTAAAGCATCAAAGGGGGTGATTGTTTTTCCGGCCATTGAAGTTACTTCAGAAGTAAAGTCTGCCATTACTGTTTTTGCCATATCAATAGAGGCAAGACTTCCCTCTGCTTCTCTTGTTATCTGTGCAAAAACAGATTCCCAGTCAGCTGTCTTACTGATGTCACCAGAGGCTACTCGTGCTATTAAGTCTTCGTAGTCATTTATAGCTGTTTTCATAGTTTTTGTAAGCACAGGCGCGTTTTTTAGGTTTCTAATTGCTTCTTCGCCTATAAGTTTTGTACCTGTTTTATCAATATCATCATATCCTGCTTTTAAAGACGCTATTTCAGGGGTAAGACGCGCTATAGTATTTTTAAGTCTCTCACCTGACATTCTTCCTTCATTCCAAGACCAGTACCAAGTTCCTTCTGTTAAATGCTGCTGTGCCTTATCCAACTCTTTTGATTTTTTTATCAATTCGTCAAACTTAATTTCTTTTAAAGTATTGTTATACTTTGCATGAGCAGATTTTAGTTGGTTCATTACCCCTACTTCCACTCTAAGCTTTGCAACAAATCTATCTGTTGCATTAGTAGTTTCATTTAAAGTATCGCCAAGCTGTCTACTTATTCTTACAAAACTAGAAAAAGAACTTGTAATTTTAGCAACTTGCTGCTCTATTTTTGAATCGCCAAACATACCTTTAATTACGGGTAGTAGCAAAGAAGCTACCATAAGTACTTGACCGATGATTGGTATTGCATTTAAAAAGGCCGTTCCAAGTAAAGTAACTGCGCCACGAGCGGCGGCAGCACCGACTCGTATCTTTGTAAACATACTGCCGCTAGTTTTACCAACTAGTTGCATTTGTTGGCGAGTACCTATTACAGCTGCTTTGAATTTACCCATGATACCTTCGGCAGCATCCATGCGTTTAAGAGACTTAGCTGTTATTGTAGAACTTTTGCCTCTACCTTCCGCTCTTTTACCTTTTTCGCTGATGCCCATTTTTTTACCTTCAGCTCTTTGTAAGGCTTCTACGGCAAGAATTTGTTCTCGTACTTGAGCTAGCTCTAGTTTTCGCTTTGTTTGTACTTGCTCAGACCCCCATAAGGCTTGTTTTGCTCTTATGCGTTCAGATTGTTTTAAACTTTTTAGTACTTTTGTTTGCTCTTTAAGACTTAAAGTGCCTGCTTTAATTCTAGGTGTGAGGTCTTTAATACCTTTCGGTATTATTTTCATACTGCTCGAAACCTTCTTAGACGCATCAGTGTATTCTTTTGTGATAACCTTACCAGCTTTTTTTGCAGAAATCTGAGCAGCTTTTGCAGCGTTACTATGGCCTTCAGACATTTGTCCAATAGCAGGAAGTATAGTACTAAGAAGAGTTGAGCCGAAGGCTGCTAAAACACCCATAAGAGCGGTAGGGCTAGAAGCTAAGAATCCTATTAAAGGAGTAAGCACGTTGTTCATTATGCCAAAGAATTCTTTTGATAGATTATTAAAAGACGATGCTAATTGATCATAAGGGTTAGGGTCAATAGCCTTAGCTACATCTCCAAACTTTTTTTCGCCTTGTGTAATCGTTGCAATTAAGAAAGCCTGTCTTCTTTCAAATTGTGTAAGCTCATCCGCTGTCTTTCTTAGACTTGTAGCATAGGCTTCTACAGCATCATCCAACCGTACCATAATACCTAGTTCGTCGAGAATTTCAGGCTCTAACTTTGCAGTACCTTTTACAAGACGAGTAAGAGCATCTTCCATATCTCTACCTAAAGCTAAAGAGGCCCCTTTTGCTACTCTTGTTAAGCCTTCTAACTGAGTAGAAGAAAAACCAGAGCTAAAAGCCAGAGCCGTAGAAGACATAGCAGCTTCCATAGAAACTGCGGCACCTGTAATATCACGAATAGTTTCAGCTACATAAGGTAAGTTTTGACCTGCAGCATTACCCACACGAATCAAACCTGCTTCCAATTGCTCAAACCCAGCAGCTCTTCGTAGTGCACCAAAAGCTGCAGTAAGTGCAAAGACGTTTGCTGCTAATACTGCGTACGCAGGAACGAGACCACCGGTAATACCGGTAGTCATCTTCGAGAAGGCTTTAGTGGAGTTAGAAGTAGCGCCTGCTACACCTTTGTTTTGTTTTGTTTGCTCTGCTCCAGACTTAGCAGCTTTGTCTGAACTTTTTGAAAGTTTATCTGTCGACTTTGCTGCTTTCTCAGCATTACTGCTCAGTAACTGAAGATCGCCATTATCATTAATTTTTACCGTCAGAGTTACTGTATTAGCCAATTTATTTTCTCTTTAGCTTATCATATTGCCTCTTTAATTCTTCGGAGGATTTTTTGATAGCTCTTGAGTCTAGCCAAGAAAGTATTTCTAGGAAAAACTCTATATCATCAATGCGGTATACTTCTATATAGTATTGCACATTAGCGTAATCTTTGCCTACATATCCAATTTCTGGGAAGACTCTGTCTCCTAATTGGTTAAACGTATTTATTGCGTCTCGTACTATCTCAGGAAAATCCTCCCAGTCAGGAGGAATTTCATCGTCTTTTGGCTCTTGCTCTAACTGTTCACACATATCAAGATACTTGTTACGTGTCATTCCAGTATCAAGATTCTTGTACATCCTTTCCAGTCTTTCTAACGACTGGCTCTTCTGGCTTTGCACGAAAGTTATCTAAATCAAAGACTACCTCATTGAGCCAAGTATCAAATTCAGTTGAAGAGGATACTAAAGTTTCAGCGTTTTCTACGTTATACTCTAGCTCTTTGGACAAGTCCTGTCCTTTAGTATCAATAAGTAGCAATGCTGATAAGTTTTCCAGAGTCAAGCCTTTCCAGTTTTTAACAGTGGCTAAAGTAAACTCTATTACGAACTTATCTTCATCTAAGCTTTCTGTTACTGCTCTTGTCTTTCTATCAAACTTTTGTCCAGTGCAACGCTTTCTTAAGCCGTTTAATTCTTTTCTTGATAAGTTTGCTACTTCAACAGAAAATCCAGAGAGACCTGGAAAGTCTACCCATACTGCTTTAGTGTCTACCATTAAGTTTTTTAAATCCATCATTTTTCCTTTTTACTGTGTTATGTAAGTGAATACGTCCCCAAGGGACGCAGGGTTTTGAACCATTCTCCAATCCGTACTTTTAGTAAAGACTGAGCCTGTTGTTATTCGAGTAGTTGCTGTAACATTATTAGTGTTCAAGTCAATACCTCTAAATAATCCGCTTATGTTAGTACCTGCTTTAATCCTAAGACTTTGGCCGGTGGCATAGCTTTGTGCGCCCGATTCGGTACTATCATTTAAATATCTTGTTATGTTTCCAGCTAGTACTTTACCTTTTAAATTGTACTGAAGAGGGTAGTTTGTGCCCAAAGGATTCAGTATTAACTTATAAGGTATCCATTCTATTTCATTCTGTAGTTCCATAGACAGGCTTACTAAGTGCTCATGGATTTGTGCAGACCCTAACTGTATAAATAGATCGGAAGCTAGATTGTATGTACGAGAGGACGCGGAAGTCCGCAGAACTGTGATACTTTCAGCAGCAAATTCTGTAGCTTGTCCGGTTAGGAGCTTTGATGCTTCGCCAGATATGCTCAAACTCAGAGGTCGCAATCTCTCGATATTGATCGTCCCATTTGTTATAACGCAAGTCTCTAACTTAAATACATCGCTAGCTGTTGTGATATAGAGGTGAAAAGATTGTACGTCTAATAACCTTTGAAACAGTATTTCTAGATCATCTTCGAGAAGTAGATTAACTGTCATCTCGAAGTTTGCAGGATTCGCCGTATTAATAGCAGATCCTTCAAATACATTATTCTGGTTGTGCAGAGTTCTTACAGTATGAGTCTCTTCTGTAAAGGTTTGACTGAAGCTTATAGAGCTCATGTCTAGTTGTAGCTTAGTGCTTCCGTAGACTATATAAGCTTTTGCTTCCTTTAAAAAACTGTAATTTGCCATATTATCCCAGATATAACGAGGGGCTCCGAAAAGCCCCTCCTTTTTGTACTACATATTATATGCCACTCAACCAAAATTGTCAAGAACTTTTTTTCAAGTGGTACTCATATTACACCTTTGGGAAGTACTTTAGCGTAACTTCATTAGTACCATCAATAGTAGAGGGTAAAGCATTGAAGTTAGTTTCTACAGAAATTACATCTTCGATAGAGTGCGTAGGTATTTCTAAGTGACAAGTAGGCATGCTTACTTCCAGTCTAGCGGTGTTTGCTGCAGCTCCACCAATCTTGAATACAAGACCGAAAGAGTTAGTCACTACACTAGTAATAGACTTAAGATCTTCCCACAAGTCAGCAGAGTTATCATTAGCAGTAGTATCCTTACTTAAGTAGCAAGTCATACTTCCAGATACTGAACGAGTACCCGTAACGTGACCAATAGGAATATTTACAAGACCAATCTCTTCCGGAGTAATAAACGTTACGTTGTTGCTCATAGTAATGTTACCACCAGTAAGAGTAATAGCATAAGCAGACTCTAGTTCATTACTTCCATCACCTGTAGGATTCTGAGTAGTAGGTATAACACTCAGCTGAGTAAGTCGGTTACGAATAAAGTTAGTAGTACTATTAGTAGCTTCATAGACGCTTCCTGTAACTGTAGTATTGCCTGAACCAGGAACTGTTAAAATAGTATGAAGCCTATGTCCATCGTCAGAATCTAACCAAACATCTCCACCAGGGTGACTAGTTGAAGGAGCACTTACTACTGTAGTATCTGCAACAACTGCGTTAAAGGCAGGAATAGCAGCTTGGGTTATAGTTCTTGAAGTCATATCAACAATTTCAGAAGACATTCCTGACCAGTTAATTGAAGCGATTCCATCAATATCGAAGTCAAGAGATGCTTCATTAACAACACAGTCTTTTAACTTATATACTTTTCGGTTAGCACCACCAAGTACAAAGAATATATCCGCAGTACCTAACGTTGCTTTATTAGACTCACTAAAGTCAATATCTAGGTCTGAAGCATCATGTACCGTTTGATTAGTGAACGCGCTAGACGCATACGCTGCCGGTCCTGAAAAGAGAGCCCAAAGAATTTCTTCAACTGCGTGTACTTTTGCTGCACTATCTGCGGCGCCTGTACCTGAACCTGTTGATTTAAAGGGTCGAACATAAGTTGTAAAAGACCATTCGGCAGGTGCCAAAGAGTCATTAAACTGCTTACGACCACGACGGCTTACACCACCTGTTGCTTCCATTTCTGCGAGAGTAATCTCGCTTGAGTTTGTAGCTTGCGAAAAGCTAAAGCCATCTAATACGGGAAGATCCCATACAAAATTGCCTTTTTTAATGTACACTTTCGTGTCGCGACTAAAAAATAGTTGTTGTGCCATAGTTTATCTCCTATGTATCTTGAAAAGACTTGGACGTGAATTTTTATTCGTGCCAGTATTTTCTAGTATCGAACTTCTATGAGCATCTCTCCGATGCCCATTGGTTCAAGTACACCTTCATCAGTATCAATACTGATTATAGTGATTTGTTGAGTGCTGTACGATTTATTCTGTGCGTCTACATACTCTAAAGAGGAGTTTTCTTCTAGGACAGTTTCTACGTCCTCCATTAAAGCATTGAGACCTCTTTGTGCATCTTCTTCATTTACATAACATCTTACAGTCACAGATAAGTACCTATCCTTATAACCTCCGGCTTGGTACTCGCGTGTTTCAGATCCTGCATTTAGGTGAATCGCAGGAAACTCTTCAATTTCATCCCAAAACTGTAGCCTAGGATGAACATTTTCATTAACGTCCACTAAATAGGCCCCCGACCCATCAATATCTTTTAATTTTCTAACAAGAGATTCTATAATATTCATCCTTCGAGATGTATATAGCCTTTCTATTGTCATTATACTCTCCTCGTAAAGAATCGTCCTATTGCCATCTCTGCGGCAATCTCTCTAATTGATTTATTGATTAGCTTTCGCGGATCTCTTTCTCCAGATCCTTGAGCATATCCCTCTTCAAATGTTTGATAGGGAAACTTATCATATGTGTATCCAATGCTTGGGTACCCTTTAGGGGTTGTAACTACATCGGTAACTCTAACCGAAGCTGCAAATCTGCCCGTCTGATACTGTAGTGCAGGAGATTGCATATTTTGTGCAACAACATGAGGTAGCTTTTTATTAATTGCTACTATCATATGTAAAGGGCTTGAAGCTGGATTATTATCTTTTCTCCGCTTAGTTACAGCAACTTTAGGCAGTTTTCCTACTGATAACTTCTCAGTACCTTTACTCTTCTTTTGAGTTATGGTCTTTACCACCGCCTTGGATTTGCTTTTTTTCAGTTTTACTTCTTTGCCTTTAATCTTTATATTTTTTCTTTTACTTGCTACACTTCTAAAAGGGTCTTCTAAGCTTTTCTGTACTTGCTTCTCTTTTCTCATTTTTGGAGTATCAGAGCCTGGCTGCAGCATTAGGTCCATTCTATTTGTTAGTGCCTGTCTTAGTGCTTTAAGCAAGTTTTTCTTTTGGTTGCCAGTAAAACCCCCTGCACTTAAATTAGAACCTTTTGACTCAATCTTTACTTCCATACTGTCTTTGTCGTCCATACGCTTATAAGAAAGATCTATGCCAAAATGGCTAAGCATATTAGTAA
>Ga0209092_10002577_pt1 | contig 16557 bp, 14 predicted proteins | sample FraStrMetagenome_FD_187446 | JGI IMG/M metagenome (GOLD analysis project Ga0209092, IMG submission 187446) | Marine eukaryotic phytoplankton communities from Arctic Ocean - Fram Strait ARC3M Metagenome (SPAdes) (version 2) | ecosystem: Environmental > Aquatic > Marine > Oceanic | place: Fram...
AAATCTCCCCAGATCCAAATTCCTTTTTAAATTATCGAATAATAATATATTCGAAAAATAAAAAAAAGAGAAAATTTAAAAGTACGTACGCAAATTAATGATTTTGGGGAGGCATATAACCGGATCTATTCAGTTCCAGGATGTCTACAGGAGTAATATACGGATTGGGATTAAAACACTTTTATTTCTCTAGTTAGGCTGGTGCTGTGAAGTTTCCAATTCAAATTTTAAGCGTATGTAGTAGCAACACTTGAGTGTGATAATTAAGCACAGATTTATTATTTAAAAGAGTGAGGCATGTTTTATAGTCGAACATGATGATACCAACAGATGATCATACTATCGTACCAGTCGAAAAGGATAATTCCTTAAAGTTAGCAGTAAAGTCTATTGAGAAGACACTGAGAGAATTAAATGAGAATGGATATTGTGATGCTGATTCCAGTTGTTTGGATGAAAGTGAAGACGATAGTTTATTTGTAGAAAGTATATGTAAGAGTTTTGAAATCAATTTGGTTTCAACGTTGGAACAATATCTCGAGCCGGTGAGGGTTGAACTGAAAAAATTAGATGTGCAGAAGCTTCTGCAACAAGACAAAAAGGAAATGTCATCAAAAGTCGATAAAACTATGAGTGAAAGGTAAGTTAAGATTCACTCAAAATATTTTCATTTGTTTGTATGATGACGCTTACGAATACATTTCTCATATAAATCAACACAGTAGCAAATTACGGCCAATTCATGATTTAATTTACCCGCCAACACCAGCAATGTTTGTCAACAATGAGGATTGTAGCTATGTGAGGTATCTACATGTTGCAGAGAATGAAGTTTTTTCAATAGGAGTATTTGTTTTTCCACCAAACGCAAAAATACCTCTGCATGACCATCCAGGAATGTGTGTTCTTTCGAGAGTGTTATATGGAGAACTTAATGTCACCTCTTATGATCTCATCAATGAAGGACAAACTGGATTAGTCGAAACAAGTGAGAAAAATAACTCTTCTTGGATTTCTAGTTTTTTTCCTTCACTTTCGTTAGAGAGGAAATCTATATCATTTGGGGGGAAACATGCAATAAAAAACAAAAGCAAAACTATAAGATCCTCGGATGTTGCAACATTATTTCCATTGAAAGGAAATATGCATGAATTTAAAGCAGGGCGAGAAGGTGCGGCTGTATTGGATGTTTTAATGCCTCCTTATGATGACGATGAAAGAGAATGTACATACTTTAGAGAGGAAAGTACCTTAGTTTACGATGACCAAGTTTCCGTTGATGTTGAATTGCGAACGCTTGTTCCAATCCGACAACCCAATAACTTCCGTTGCGTTAGTGGAGATTTTGGCTCGTTCACTAGCTAGATGATTGTTAATGTCAATAAAGTAGCAACAAAATCCTGAATCTTGAAAGCAAATTTCATTTTAGAAATTAAGAAATTCTCCTGGTTGAGCATGAAAAAATGAGTTTGCGTGTGATATCTATATTTTCTTTTTCGAATCCAGAGTTATGAATCCCACAACCTTCATGTTTGTCTCACAATCAAATTCAACTCCCTCTAATCCATGAATTTTTCCGAAATTCTTTTTTCTTCTAATGGAAAGAGCACATTGAAATTCATATTAAAAATGATACGATGGAAAAAGAAGGTGACAAAAGGTATTGATTCTCAAGCGTGAAGACAAACTTCCTTCCCAGCGTTTTTTGTCCTTTATCTAATAATGAAAAAATGGCATGATGTGTATTGAAAGTTATTCCTATATGTCTCCAATATTCATATGACGTAATTTGGAACATTATTATTTTAAGGAAATATACGTTAAAATGAATTTTTAGTTCCTTTTTGACCATTGTTTATGACAGGAGTGCGTTTTTTCTCTTTAAAGGGTTTTCCATAATTGAAGTTGGCAAAGAATCGAAGAAGAAAGGCATCTTTCGCCATTGTGACAACAGGATCGAAGGTTTGCCACAAAATATACATCTTCTCAAGAGCCTTTGTCGTGCTGACTTTTACTTTCAATCAATCAAGACTTCCTAGAGCAATGAATGGTCATTCAGCAAGTCCCGAAAAAATAGTCGGTGAAATTATGCTGCTTTCTACAAACGCACAAAACAAAGAAGATTTTATGAAAGAAGTAGGGGAAGATTTCAAGGTATTTTCGATGACAGCAGCATCTATCGATATAAATAATGCTATGGACGATGAATCAATCCTTGTGGAAGTTGAAAATGGACAAGGTGATGTTGGTGAGAGAGAAAATTCACAATTGAAGCAAGACGGTAACAACACGAAAGGTGAAAATATGAATGGAAATTATAACGAAAATAATGCAGAATCAAGTGCATTAGACACAAATGCAAGGTACGTGGCTCCTAAAGATTTTGAGCTTTTGAAAGTCATTGGTTTAGGAGCCTTTGGAAAAGTATTGCAAGTCAAAAATAAAAAGACGCAAGAAGTATATGCTATGAAAGTAATATCAAAGCGTTTGTTAAGAAAAAAAGTATCTTACGTCCAAAATGTACAAGCCGAGCGAGATATTTTGACAAAAATTCGTCACCCTTTCATTGTACCAATGCGCTGTTCATTTCAAACAAAACAAAAGTTATTTATCATAATGGACTTCTGTGCTGGAGGAGAGTTATTTTTACGTCTAGGGCGTGAAGGTGTATTTTTGGAAAGGACTGCAGCCTTTTATTTAGCAGAAATAATTCTGGCTCTCGATCATTTACATTCTAAAGGGATTCTACATCGTGACTTAAAACCAGAAAACATCCTTTTGAATTTGGATGGTCACTTAGCTTTGACTGATTTTGGATTAGCTAAGGATTTTTCATCAGACACATTTGATGATGATTCCAGTCTTTTAGAGCAAAGTAGAGTCAAAACTATTTGTGGAACTGGCGAATACATGGCTCCTGAAATGATCGCGAGGAAGGGCTACGGAAAACCTGCAGATTTTTGGTCTCTTGGGTGTATCGCATATGAGATGATGTCCGGCAACCCACCATTTGAATCCAGGAAAGGAACAAAAGATCTGTTTCGAAAGATTTTGAACGAAAGAGTACGAATGCCTGATGTAAGTGTCCCTCATCTGTCCTTTTCAACAAACATTGTTAATTTGAATCTAAAAGTATTGCTCTGCTTATTGCATATGGATTTTTCTAAAGGGTTTATCACCGCCTGCACATCGCTTACTAAAGGGCCTTTTGAATCGTGATGCAAGTAAACGACTTGGTTCCTCCAAAGGAACAATGTTTGTAGTTGGTGGTATAACAGAGCTGAAGCTGGCTGATTTCTTTTCAGGCTTAGACTGGAGACTCTTGGAACTCAAAGGTAATTTTCCGTTGAACTTATCAAATCTTCTATTTGCAGCTTCTATTAACATGAGAGCTGCATGTTTGTTACAATAAATACAATAGAAATAGACCCGCCTGAGTCTCTGATATCTTCTTCAGGTGGAGATTTGGAGCACTTTCATGATGAGTGAGTGTACAATGAACAATAAATGACAGTAATCTTTTAGCTTATTCTAATTTTCCGTGATATAATGACTTGAATATTTAATTCGAACAGGTTTTTGAATATGAATCTACCACGCTCAGTAAAAGAAATGTCCAAATCTGATTTTAAGGCTCAGCGTTGTGCCTCAAACACTTTCAAAGGATTTTCTTTCATTCAAGATGATTTTGTCCTCCCTGAGCGTCAGGTAAGTTAAAATAATGGGAAACTTCATATTCATTGTATAGATAGTTTATTTCTTATTTATTTGCACTTTCTTATTTGCTTCATTATTTTATATCAACGTCGCTTAATCCACAATTTTCAAGGATAATGATATTGAACATTATTGGAACAATGTTGATGGAGATGAATATTCTGTATCAACAAATGCTTCAAGCAAACATGACGATGAAGATGTTCCACCCGTTTCTGAAAAGAAAAAACGCCCACCTCGAAAAAAGAAAAAAAAGAAAAATGTGGAGAATCAGGCTGTATTAAATCCGTTGGAAACTTGTCACGAAATTGATCAAAACGACAAAGCAAATCAATCAAACGCTACTGAATCTGAAAGGCATACATCTATAGCACCATCCATCGAACTAATTAGCATTACCAATGAAACTTTGTCTAAAACATCAAATAAAGCTTCTTTGCTATCAAAAGAGAAGAATGACAACGTGAAGCCTAAAAAAGAACTTGCAAATGTCAGCACCAAACCTAAGCTTCAGCAAAGGCAACAACCTAAAGAACCAGTTTGGGAAGAGGTGAAAAAGAAAACTGCAGTACCTCCTTTGAAGACAGTACAAACCCATACATCACGCTATTCGTTATCAAATAAACCTTTCGCTCCTAGCAGCAGACCTGAGTCCATGAAATTAAAGATAGCTCCACGCACCGTACCAGCACAGAAACAGCCTTACATACAATTACCTGGCACTTGGGCTGCAAGGGCAGTTACTGCAAAAAAAACTACAGCCACGACATCATTACATTCCAGACAACATACAACCAACCCAAGTCGAGGTGTTAATTCATTACCCCAAGATTCCTCGTCATTGACACGATCTCAACCTCTGCCTACTTCAACTAGTTCTATGGTAACACCCTCGACTATAACCCCATTAGAAAGAAAACCGGCTATCGCTGTTCAAGAAGCGTTCTGGCCATCTTTGGGTGATAATAAATCAAAATCCACCACAGGTCCTGTAACAAAAACTGGAACTTCAGTGAGTGGTAGTTGGACAAAAAGACCGACTGCATGGAAATAAAGCGAAGCGTATGGTACAGATTTTGTACCTTTGATAACTAAGTCAATAATTGAATAAGTAATATTATACTTGACTCTACACTAGCTTGGCTTATAAATTTGCCTACTGTGGTTCATTTGACAACCTTCTCCATTACCTGGTGAATAAAAATGCCATTAAAGGTTTACACTAAGCACACAAGCTTTCACAAAAAATAAATGTGATGCACAATTGTCTTTTTAAAGCCTGTTGCTGCGCCTTTTTTCTATCCATTGGATAAGATCAAGTTGATATTTTCCGCCAATATCAGTTGGCAATGATTCTTCAGATATTCCAAATTCTTTGAAATTATTCAATACATTTTCATCTGTACCAGAACATAGCTTGATTCTTTGCTTCAACCTAGAGCCTACAATCAACTTTATAAATGGAAAAATCAATTTGAAAAATGAAGGTGGATGAACTATATAGAAAACACTCAAACGAACAGGTAAACATCCCCTTAGTGAATCCACATTCATCTTCATCAATGTTCTATCTAAATTCGAAAATTTCGCATGTCTAGGGTGGGCCATAATAATGATTCCCTTCTGTTGAGTACTCTCATTTTCCAAGGCTGCGTGTAAAATATACCATAGAACGCGAACCATCATTTCACGTTCATATTTAGTTGGATCAAGTTTGCTAGGGTCTGCAAATAACAATCCTCTTCCAGATTCATCTGTATCGGGAAGGAGATTCAAAAATCCGCGCTTCAATGCGACTTCATCTTCGTTTGCGTAGATGCTGGATAAAGTAAGAGGCTTAAAAGCTCTATCTTCACCGAAAAGATCCAATCTTTTAGACCAATATTTCACTAAACGAGCTGCTGCCAACTAGTAGATAAATCACGTACAATCGTTAGATTGAAGCTCCATTCACTATCTTTGAAATTCACATGTATGCATGTAAAATTGTGAGAATAAATGCACTTACATCAGCATTAAAAACTTCACATCGAAGAAACATCAATTTGTGTGATTCGTTCACTATATCTGGACACTTCTCAAGGGCCTCGAGGAACGTCTTTTTCTTTTCCTCAGGGATTTGAGACAATTCTTTTTCTAGATTTGACAAACCTTGCTGAATCATATCAGCATTCTCCACTGGATGGACCTGCCCGTAATAGTCAGGTTTGGTGAAGTTGTCTTTATTGGCGTTTTTTGACATTTGATGGATATTTTCTTTTAGGTTCCAACAAGATATTTTGTCTTGTTGACAATGCACTCGTAGTCTCTAATTCATGCTTGCACGATAGATTGTTCCACATACACATAATAAAGTTTTCAGTATCTAGAGCTTGTGTTCTGTTTTTTTCCTAATTACAAATTAGATTAGTTCTTTAAAAACTCACTTCCTGTTGCTGAAAAATAATGCGTAATCTCATTCATAGATCTTTAGCTATTTCGAGAGTTAGGTAAATCGATATCAATAAAGTAGTATAGTAAATGCAAGTGATAGTCAAGAGATCTTAAGAGTTACTGAAAGTATTTTTGCCCATCATTTATACACTTTACACTCGAAAAAATACCTTATTGCATCTTTAGTAAGAAAACCATCACAATTCGTTCTTTCAATGATCTTTGGTTTCAGTTCATAAAAATAAGCTTTACTAAATAAGGTCATTTAGTCTCTGTAATTTGTTGAGCAACATCCTCACAAATCCAATCCAAAAGAGCTTCTCCCTTATTCAAACCATTAGCTTGACCATTCCAAACAGCTTCCACAATCTTACTATATGCTCTTACAAATTCGCGTTTCACTCTTTGAAAACTCGATTGTTTCAATACATGAGCGACATCATAAAATGTCTCGAAAGGATCCTCAATAGCAAGTACATTTGCAACTGCACCTAACCTCCATCCATCCGTTTCAGCTTTTATTTCTTTTTCTATCAGACCACGTGAAGTATTGTTAAGACTAACAATATGCTTCTTAAAGTCAAACTCAAATGCATAATAACGAAAGAAGGCTGTTAGGAGGTATCCAACACTTTGTTTATTTTGCGAGAATGTTTGGTGCAGCCGTGCGTCATTAGGTCGGAAAAAGTAGGAGTTTACAAGAAAATCTGGTTCGGTAGGATGCCTCACCAAAAATTGTGGGTGATTTGGTTTTGCTGGAAGTAGACTGTAACGATTTTGGCTCAATGCCACATGATCAATCCATTGCAGGTTTGGAAGAACTGGACTTTGGTGAGTAGAGAGAAGCGTACTTGGTCTTGTAAGAAAGTGCAAGAGCATAATAGTATATCCGTAGCTACTGAGAGTATGATGAGATGGATTGTTAATGTTCCGTCGCTTCGCCCATCGTTTGATGATTGAAGCTAGCACACAAACACGAGGGTCCAAACTAGAATATGCTTTCAGAAGCTGTGTATTCAAGCACGCTAGTGGATTTTGCATAGAAATATCACATTGTAGCATCAAAGTATTGTCTTCATCAACTTTAAACGGGTATTCAAACATAATGATAGGAATCCTGGCAGATAGACGGGACGTGTTCACTTCGACCATCCCACCGTCTGTAAATGCTTGAGCAAGGATTGCCATTGCACTAGAGCCATTCGCATCAGAAGAATCGAATACAGTTCCAGGAGGAAGCTCAATGCACATATCTAAATCCGAATTTGGAGATCTATACGAAACAAAAATTTAATGAGAAGAGGTCTAACTTTCAGCATGAACACCAAATGAAAGAGTTTTAAAAGACTCACCCGAAACCATTTGCGACACTACCAAACAAAACAACTTTTGTTCCCAAAGGAAATGCATTCGATTCATTCACAATCAATTCAATTTTGCTCCTTACAAGTGATCTAGTCTCGTAAAACTCCTTACTCGGGCACAACTGGTCTGTGTACAATTTCTGCATAACATTACTCAAACGCTGCAAAACAGTATTTCCAGTTGCAGTGAACTTTCCTTGCTGGCCAACAACAGTATTTCCAACAGAAGAACCTTTATACGATAAAAGCTGTTGCAACGTTTCGGTTCGTGGTAAAAATTCCAAAGCTTCCATTCGTAATTCATTTCTAGCCTGAGCACATAATTTGAAATGTTGAGCTGCAATGGGATGTGGATATATATTGAAAACAGGTTGTTGAGACGAGTCATCGTTTGGTTTAGGTGGTGGCTTGTTTTTTTCGAATGGATTCGGTGCAAAAGCTTCACAGATTGGACACCATAACTCGAATTCAAGACGAAGTTTTGTTAGCAAATCCCTGCGTAGGAGTAGAGACGATGAGTTATTTGAAAGGGCTTCCTGCGGATGGAAACATAATTAAGAAAAATCGTTGGGAAAATGACAAAGAAAAATAAAATTGGATTCTCTTTGTTTGTATTATCGAAGGAATGCACATAGTTTAAGTAACTTACTCTCAAAATAGAAGCATAAGCAACTTGTGCGTCTCTCCATTTCCGTTCATTAGAAGCTTTTTCTCCCCTGAGAGAGCCCATTTTTTCTTTCCATAAATCAAGAGTCATTTCTTTCTCTGGAACACTTTCTTGATCGTGCGACTCTCCTTCGTTACTCTTTTCCGTTTCGTCTTGTTTGGTTTCGATATTTCCTGCAATCTTCTCACTGTTATCATTGACATTTTCCACGGATGGAGCTTCAATTTCTTCATCGTTATCTTCAGGACCTAAATTACATTCCAATTGTTTTTTGCTTTCGTCCGTAGGACCAGCCTCATTTTTTTTCTCTTCCTCTTCTTTTTGTGCATGCTCTTCCTTCCAAAGCAATAACTCCTCTTCTGCACGATTGAGTTTGGTCTTCTTTTTCGCAAATTCTAATCCAGCGAAATCCAAAGCTTTTCTAGATTCACAAACGCATCCCCATGCAGCTCGTCCGGCGCCGTCATAAGGATTATTGTTGTGATTATTATAATGATTTGAATGATGGTTGTGATGTCGAGGAGGCGAGGAAGACGGGGGAGGTGAAAAGCTTGCAAATACCGTAGCGACAGAGTGCATTGTTGATATTTGGGCGCCCTTTTTGGATTTAAAATTGCTCAATAAGAATCGGAGAGTGGAATCCACATCAGCCCCTGTCTTTACATCTACATGAATTAAAGGTCCTGTGGCAATGGTTGGAACGGTATCATCAGAAAAAAATAATCGAAAAATAACTTTTCCAGGACTTCGTGGAGCATAAAATGGAACTTCTCCCCATATTTGAGGCGTCTGGGGGTGCTCTTGAATACGGAAAGATCCTGATTCCAGCACTTTTTTGGAGACAATAGTAAAATGCTGTCCATTTTCAGGACATCCAAGGCGAAAAAGTCCTACACATAGGGTTTCGAGAGCATCTCTGATGGTGATATTGGGATTGATGGGTGGTTGCGCGTTGGCACTATTATTGTTTGCAGCTGCTAGAGCCATTTTTTTGGATTGCTCGATTGTTCGGTCGCGTAAGAATGTAATAGGAATAGACCATCGTGCTCTCAATTGAGAGCGAGGTTTTAGTGAGACAGTAGTATGGGGAGGATGGTCATTAGCATAAAGTGTTCCTGGTTGATTTCGAAAGAGACGCTTGGGTGTATAAATTTTTGGTTTAGAAACTTGTTGGACTGGTTGAGCTGTTTCATTTATTTTGGGTGCAGTATCATCATTTAATTCTTTCGATTTGTCAAAATCATTGTTAGACGATTCCGTTGTGGATGGATTTGTGGATGTTGAGAGATTAGGTGGGGTGGTTAAACCAGGAGGTGGTGCATTAGGAATACCGTGGGTGTTTTTTATAGGAGGAGCATTAGAGTTTTTCAAACTAGGTGCTTGTTGAATGGTCATTTGTCGCATTTGTTCACGCACATAAATAGTATTTTGGCTCGGGGCGTTTGAATGAATGTTTTTGAAAGATTTTGGTTGGGAATGAGGTTGAGTTAGATTTTGTTGTGCGATGAGAGGATTAGATGGTTGAAGATTATTCCGATTTTGAGAGGGCTTTGTAGAATGTGTCTTATCTTTGCTTTGTAATTGTAAGTCTATTTCATTTCGATCGGGCATGTTGACAATAGGATCATCATGATGTGACAATGGGGATGCATGCTTATTATTGGAAGAAGTCACAGACTCAGAATTCTCTACTCTTCTATCAAATTCATGATTATTACTTGTTGATAAAGTAGTAATAAGCCGGCGAGCGTTTGCCATAAACAAAGCGTGATTGGAATCTAGTTTGAATTGCTCATGGATACGGATTGCGTGTACGTTCTCAGATTTCAACAAAGGTCCAAATGCAATTAATACATCCTTTTAGGGTAAAAAGTGCGAAAATATAAGATCGAATATTTATGGGCCAATTTTCTAAATCAATAATGAAGAAACGGCAAAACAACTTGATTTTGGAGCCTTTGACACTTACCTCATCTGTAAGGCTGGAGGAATTTAATTCCAGTTGCCGAATCTCTCTCACTTTACTATTTCGATTGTTGCTAGAACTCTTATTTTGATGTCTACGATATCGAGTGGGGCTCTTACTTGATCTCTTCTTATTGGAGTGATTGGAATTTTTATTGGGGCTCTTATTGGAGGAATTTCGATTCGTTTTGGCGCCATCTCCTCGCCCCCCTCTTCCACGGCCTCTTCCAGAATGACGTCCTCCTCTTCCAGTTGAATTGTGTTTTCGATAGGGGGATTTTTTCCGGCTGTTTGGTCGATTGGGATTACCATCTTCCCCCCCTCCTTTCTCGTTGGTGTTGCTAGTAGCAGCATTACGAGAGTTGAGAAGTTTATTAGGAGTCGAAGGGGGACCATTGGCAATTTTCTTGCTCAGGTCTTCGACTTTACTTGACATGATCTTCCTTATCTAAGACAACTTCGAACTGCGAGTCACGAAGCAAGGCGTATTCTCTACTTTTGTTGCTTATGAAAATGGATGAATCTATTCACTGCTGCTTAAAAGCATAAATATAGGTAATCTCAACTTCTTGAAAAGTTACAGCCCTTGAGATTTGTGAGTTTAACGAATTCATTCGCGTAAGTGTATACCATAGCTTGAGCACTGACACCACACGTTAGTTTGTGAAATTCTGCGAGATTTCCTCGAAGTCAAAAAAATGATACAAAATGATGGAATGATGATCATATACCCTTAAGTCTACGGAATGGACATAGGTTCGTAACGATTCACACTCGTACGTAGAAAGAGCACAATATCATGATTTCGTGTCTCCAGCTAAAAGATCCCTTTTCTCTTTTTGAATCATTTTCATCATGACATAAACAACGCAAATACAACAATCTGTACTTTACATTGGATAGATGCCGTCATTAATTTTAAGCAAAGTAATGGTTATTGTCACAAAAATAAAAGTAATCTTGATTGACTTATATCACAATGTACATGACATTTATCGTTGTATTGAAATTGAAAAAGAAAGTCCAATAGAATCTACTTCAAATAAAAAATGATATGTTTCGACAAGAAAATACAGCATTCATAACTATTTCCATTATTCAACTGAAAAAGGAATTTCGTTGATAGATTTCAAAGCCAACTCCGGATCTAATCCTTTTGCCACAACTTGATCTAATTCGTCGACATGTACATAATGTCCAGTCTTCTTTGTCTGAAGTAAAAGCATCAAACCATCCCTTATTGAATCTGCTGTTCGAACTCCCTTTTTCCCCGGAGCTTTTGGAAAAGACTGAGTATCCACCATTCCGGGTGAAATGGTATTCACAAGGATATTTTTATCTTTTAATTCTAACGCTAATGTAGCTGAATATCCTTCTAAGGCAAATTTGGAGGCACAATAGAACGGCATATTAGGTATGCCAATTTTTCCAGCTCTAGAGGATATATTGATGATGATGCCATTTCTGCTTTCCTCATTTTGGTTCTCTTTTGTATCTATAAGCATAGACTTTTTCAATACAGAAGAAGTAACAGAGTGAACAGCTACTAAATTTAGATCCACTATGTCACGTAGATCAGACACTTTCATTTCATAACTGAATTTTTTCTCAGCTTGGCCCCGTCCAGCATTGTTGATCAGGATATCAATGTTACCAAATTTATGAATCATTGACGAAACCATTTCGTCCACTTGATGCTCCTTTGTTACATCCACAATGAACATTTCAAAGTTTGATTTCTTTTCAGAATCATTATGGGCATTGGATTTCATGCATGTCAAAGTTTTCTCTAATTCTTCATGAGATCTGGAACAAATGGCAATATTGGCTCCTTCTTTGGCACATATATTGGCAATAGCTCTTCCTATACCACGTCCAGCCCCGGTGATTAATACATTTTTTCCAGAGAGAATCATTGAGTGTGCTTGGTGGTGGTAGGGGAAAAGAATTGGAAGTAAGTAGAATGAGAACAGCAAGCTGATTCGTTTGTATGGAAAGAAAGATGTTGCTGATTTGCTCATTCTCTTGTCTTTTTTTGTTTTCAAGAAAGGCCTTCAACAATCACCACTTTCAGTGACATGAGCATAGTCAGTATAAAGTCTACGCCTATGTTCACGATTTGCACTATTTTATTTTATTTGTAAATCTAAAAAATATGATTAAAAAATAAAAAATGATCTTCGATCAATAAATTCGTACTGCTGCTGCTTATAAATAAATAGCAAGCCTCTAAGAAGACCTATCAATCTTTTGGTTTCAATTAATTTGACTACCTTCACTACAGACAATAGACAAGTAAGGTCAATCAAACCTTCAAAAATAGCTCAAGTCCTGAACTGACTCTTTATTATGAGAAAAGGGCGATTTCTAGATAAATGGGTGGTAGATCAATCACTTTTTGATTTCTTTCAATTAGGCTCCGGGGCCTGTGCATGCTGTTCCTTTAATACTTTCAATCCCGATGGATTAAAGGGTTTAATCAACTCTATGACTGATTTAGAAACAGATGCTGTCGAAAATGAATTACAGGCAGTGGAACAATCTCCTTGGCCAAAAGATATGAGAGATCATGTTTGGGGAGACAGAGTTTTATTGCGTTTCCGTTTAAAGAAAGATATTTCGGTCTATCGAGATTTTTGGCATGAGGTAGAAGGTACAACGGAGGAGGATAAACTTCACAATTTAAAACTTTGGTGTAATGAAACATTGGGGGCTATGGGCCTATTAAAATTACTTCAGTTGTGAGTGAAAGTAATGCAAAAATAATTCTCTGATGTATTTACTATGCTTACATTCTCACTAATTTTTTGTATGCTTTGTGTTTACCGGCTTCAATTTATTGTGACAAAACCACAGACCTCGTTCTGAAATAACAGAGCATATTCATCATAAATATGGTATACAAAAACATAGCGCTTTTGGTATTGTCATGACCTCAGTAGTAAATCAAGTGACCAATTTCAAAGTAAGTAATCAATTAACTTAACTTTTTGAGTATAAAATCACACTAACATACTTTTAATTTTGATCTTTGTTAATCACGCCACTGTATTTACTCAATGATGAAAAAAATCGTCACAAAATCATGTATAAACAGGCCACAAAATATCCAATGGATGGACGTAGTACTGAAGAAATTCAATTCGAGAATGTATTATTCTTTGATCGACGAGGTGGCTTCACCTTGCCAATCACAAACGAAGATAATTCTATATCAGATGAAGTGCTCACTATATTTCTTCAACGAATGAAAAGCCTAGGAGATAAAAAACTTTTAGCTCGGGGACCTAAAACTTCTAAGGAAGATGAAGAAGAGGAGAACGAAGAGGAAGATACTTACAGGAGAGGCGAAGGAGATGTTCAGGAATCCAAAGGAGCTAGTTTCCGTTCCGATCGACGAACCATTCGATTACTTATTGCTCGATATTGGACGAATCAATTTATGTCTCGCTACAAGTCTTCTGAATGAAACATTGATGCAATCAAGATTTTGCCAAAGAATTTGCTATCATTCACTCCTATTTGCGAGCAGAAATACAAGCAAATTTCAAATCTCTAAATTTACCTTTGTACAACTAATCTGCGTGTAAATGATTAACTATTAAACCTAAAATATAAGGTAGTCTAAAAGTAGATAACTAGGAAAATTGCTCTGAATGCCAAATAAGAAATATTGGAATGCTCAAAAATAGTAAACTGAATAAAGTACGATTTTTTCGAGCATACTCAGGCACTTTTCATATTCTTGTTCATGCATAGTTTACGCCATTCTTAGTTGGTAATCTCCGTTTGCGGTGATATACCTAACCCAAGGAAGGGCTTGATATCCACTCTTCTCAATTATTTTGAGGTATCTAACTTGAATTCCGGATACGGTAAAATATGGAATCTCAAACTTAACACCAATTGGAGCCTTCCATGAATTTTCATCTTTCCCTTTGCCATCATCACTCGCACTAATACTTGGCAATCCAAAATGAGCTCTCATCAAATATTCGCGTCCTCCATGGAATTGCTTTATAGTCCAAATAACTGCATCGCGATCAGGTACGTATGTAACATTTCCAACACTGCACTTAAAACTAGGTGAATCTACATCCGGAGGAACTGGAATAATTATTTCAACGTTGTTTGCTACACTACGACTTTTGAACTGACTCCTTGTCTTAATCATGTATTCAATACGAGACCCTTTGTGTGGTTCCACAACAGCTTCGACCCAAATAAGAGGCTTCACATGAGTGCTTAGACGATAGGTCATGAGATCGAACTCGCCATCAGGGGGGATGAAACTAATGGTTCTATCATTCTCGAATCTCGCAAGACGAACGCATTGATGAAACTTAATATCTTCCAGTTCAACTGATTTTCCGGTTCTAGCCTGTGATTGCCTCCCAGTAGCCTCAAACATGAGTTTGTCGTTCAATCCAAGTTTCAATTCAGGCATACCTGAGAGATAACTCTTCATTTTGACAGCTCCTAGAATTTCGCTATGAAGAACTGTTCCATTTGCAGCAACAAGTAGGTTAAGTTTTTCGACCACGTCCAGAAAAATTTCGTTCTTTTTATGTTTGATTCCCTCGGATCTCCAACTAACAGCATTTGTAAGTGCTACTGGAGGTTTGTTCCTGATATCTTCTGCCATTCGATTTCCTTCCTGTGTAATAAAGCTTCTCAAAATTGTTGAATCTAGACTTTGTGGAAGACCGTGGTCCATAGTTTCATCAAGCAATTCATAAATGCAAACAAAGTTATCTCTTATGGATTCTTCTTCAAATGTACCGAAATAGTCACGGAAGACGGAGGATAGTTTGTACAAAAATGTCACTATGAGCGCCACGTTTGAATTCTTTAATGTAACTGCACAGACATAGAGATTGTTTTGCTTTGACGTACAAAAAATATGTTTAGTGGTGAGATAGATCAATTCAAATAAAGACAGGTTTAATCAAAAGTGCAAAAATTGATTGGAACAACACACGTGCCCGTGAAGTCAAATCTATTTGAATCAACGAGCATGCTGTTTGTTTTTAAAGTACTGTAATATATATGACAACCTGCCGACGCATAGGCTACTTTTGGCTCCAATGTAATCTATCGACAAACGAAATTTCATAAATGCATAATACACACCTGAATGTACACAAATGTTTCGCCACCAGGACCTGTGCTTCCAACGTCCGCAATGGATTCCATTACATCACCATTCGTGTCTACCTGAAAGATTGGTTTTTTCACTTCATCTTCCACTTCTGTTAAATATTTTGAAAAAATCTCAATCCCTTTAGCAAGTGGGATATCTCCACGATAGTCTCGGCTTATGATAGCCTTTCCTGTGAGATCAGTGATAAAGACTGCCGATGCCACCATCTTGTGCAAGACGATTCAAATCTAGCAATGACCGGAGAAGATTTTTATCGTGCACAAGCTGTGTTTTCCTTTCAAAACATACTGACCTTTTTCATACTATACAAAATAGCTTGGAAATAAACTCTAACTGCATTTCCAATACATATTCACGATGAGCATTAATTACCTATCTAAATCTACGTAGCTGAATAAATTGACTTGATTCATGCTACTTGTGAAACAAAATTGTTCAAAATAACTGTCATAAAGAGAAATATCACGATGCTTGAAATGCTCTCTGCTGTTCAAATCAGGTACGAATGTACCAAGGCTAAAATCCTATTCATAACTGCATTGTACTAAAATCAACGAGTATTTTTTTCAATAAACACGCAAGACTATAATGGTAAAGATGCACAAATCAGCTTCGAGAACCCTTGACAAAGTTGGGAATTTTGTCATCAGCTGAGTCCGTTCACTAAAAACTTCAGATTGAATGTATTTGATTTGATTGTGACGCAATGAGTCTGTAAGCGGAAAAGATTCAACGAAACAAAAATTCTCGTTACTCCTGTTTGAAGTAACTCGCATGATGTCTAAAAGAAGCCTTTATAATATTTCTATATTCTGCGATTGAGAACATGGGGGATTAGCTCAGTTGGTAGAGCGCGTGCTTAGCATGCACGAGGTCGCCGGTTCGATTCCGGCATTCTCCATTTTTTAACAAATATCTCGAATTAAGACTTTGCTCGCGCGGCATGTGTCTTCCTCTATTAGTGAAAACATAATAAATCTCATCACTAATGTGAGTCGAGGTAGCGCAAGTCTCGTATAAAAGAGATTGGCTGCGCCGCCTAAGAAAATATAATACTAGAAAGAAAAACACAATGATTAAGTAATTATTTACCCGCCCGAAAGCTTTTGAAGTCGCCCTGTCTATATTGATACGGTACGACTCGCAGCCAAAGCTGCAAAGTTTTTAATTAATTAATCGGGCACTAACGCCGTTTCACACATAGTATGTTGCATTCCATCATCCATTTCTTCATTTAATTTTTCAAC
>Ga0209092_10002578_pt1 | contig 16555 bp, 12 predicted proteins | sample FraStrMetagenome_FD_187446 | JGI IMG/M metagenome (GOLD analysis project Ga0209092, IMG submission 187446) | Marine eukaryotic phytoplankton communities from Arctic Ocean - Fram Strait ARC3M Metagenome (SPAdes) (version 2) | ecosystem: Environmental > Aquatic > Marine > Oceanic | place: Fram...
CATTATTGCTTCTATTGGACTTGATGTGCACATAGACGAGAACACCAGGAACAATCGTGTGGAAGAGCTACCAGTAAAACGAAAAGCCCCGAAAAATTTTAAAAATCGGATAGAACGAACACCTCAGGATGTCCCCCCTTCCATTGGCTGAGCAATAATCGCGGCTCCGAGCGCAGATTTTCTCGAAAAAATTATTTTGACTACCCCTATTGTTGGACACAAAGACATGGTTGTGTATTTGTGTACTGCTACGGAATTGTCTGTAATCACCAAAGGTGCGTTGCGCTTCTGCGCTTACGCTCAACTTTTGATTGTTCAAAAGTTTATGCAAACAAGTCTTGATGGTAAAGCAGAGTTGGATAAAATTGCAGATGCTACTGCAACAGTACGAGAGTATACCAAATACTTTGTCAGTAGCATTATTGGGTCACAATGTCTAAAGGAATGTACGCAAAGAGTGAATCAATCTCCCAAGAAGATCCCGAACTCTATGGAATTCAGCACTGCACATGTTGAAGGTGGTCGTGGAGCTTCGTGTTCATTTGGACGCATTTTGCTTGCACATCCACACAGAATAAGGTTATCGTTTTCGTGAGATGCAAGCGTTCCTGCCCTGGGCCGTACTATTGGATCCAAGGCTCGCAGATGAATGGTTTTTCAAAAGGTCAATGCTCAAAAGCAAAGGAATGGCTACTTCAGAAAATGAAAAAGGCGCCCGAAAAAGTAAGTCAACTAGAAGTGGTGGAAGGATGATGCTCGTGATTGTGATAATTCTTTAACGCATAAATCCTTATCCTCGATAAAATCTTTGCGGACCTGGAGGAAGTAATGGCAATGCCAGGAAGATCCAACTGCGACTCAACAATCTGATGAGACTGCGTTAAAAAGGTATTTGTCTTAGATCGATAATGGAAAGCATGTGATCCATTTTTATGGTTTATTAGAAGGATTTTTCTGTATTCATAACACTTTATTAAGCTGTGTTTATAGACTTCACTATTTGGAGCAAAATATTTCCAATTTCGCTCCAAATTACATAGGGGTTGCCTCGAAGCCTCAAATCTTTCATTTGATTGAATTATCAAGTAGCTGCGCGAACAGTGTAACGTCCTGGCATATATGGTCAAATCTATCAAGGATTTCAAAATCTTCTGCAACGTTCGGATCAAGGCGTATAGGATAGTTACCCATCTCGACTGGACCATCCTCATCATCATTGAACTCATCAACCTCATCCATCATTAACGCAATTACTTACAAAATTATGCAATACTTTTTCTTACTTTCCACTGAGTGTTTTAAAACCTATATCTACCAATCAACCTTCTAAAAGGCATTGCAATAGTAGAATCCGTGATTGACTTCAATACTAGAATGCATCATTTTTTGCCGTCTCGTTGTGAAAAAGTAATGAGGATGATCAAGAGATTCGTAAACAATTTATGCAATAGTGTCAGTGATGCCAACTGAAGTATGCTATTACATACGAACTCTTCTCTTCAAATCCTAGTATGCTTTGTTCCCGTCCTTGCGTATTATCTAGTAACCTTAACTTTATGTTTTCAAGAAAGGAGAGCGTTGAGGAATTTCATCAGAAGGATTTCCAATCTTAACTGACCTCAAAAGTACACAGGTAAACCCTACTCTATGATCGGTCACCATGAAAAGCGGCGCGAGCTTGACCAAGAGCAGTGTACTATGAAGTTACAGATGTCATACGTACTTTATGCCCATAATCGCGGCCTCGATTTGATCATTAACATTAGATATTCATGTTTTGACATGATTGATCACGAAATGGCTAACAAAAGGATTTTTCCGTTTAGGAGAATCGACCTCGTCTACATTCAATTTACGCAAATTCACTGATGAAACCTAGTCTGTAAGAACAAAGACATCATATTAATGTGACCGAAGTGTAATTCTTAACAAAAAAAAGGCACAGTAACACTCTTTCATCCCAGATCCGTATCAATCCTCACCTGACCTGTTTTCAAGTAACTAATTTTAATATGTGATACATTCTTTCGCTCGCCGATCTCTATCCCAAGATTGACGCCTATCACAGGAACATTCTCTCGATTTTTCTCGTAGTAGCTGACTAAATTTCAATAGCACATTTCATTGAATAGATGAATTTGTATATAGAGTCATTTTATTTTATTATTGTATGTGACATAAAACTAAATCTTCTTGTGTACATCCTTATATAAAAGATTGACATTAATCGCGCAATCCTATCCTTTTCGACCTACCCACAAAATACTAGTGGGAATGCTCATATCACTATAAAGCATAAGGCCAAATATTTTTCAGATCCAGTTACATATGTTCCTAAATATTCGAAACATTTGTATATTTGACAATTTAGTCCTGAATACAACCTTCCTTTCTTTTCAACGCACGACTACTAATAGACATTGCTTTTTCGCATCGTCATGTGCAAACATAGCGCAATTCACATCTTCAGATTCTCTGATGTCTAACACAAGAACGATATTAAGCTCAATAAGGACGTGTGAAACACATCTCTAAATGACTCAAGACCATAGAGAAAACATAACTTCCACACACAATTCCCGCCATCATTCACCCTGTGCGACATTCATCATCCATCTGATACGCGTGAACCATGTCATCATCCAACATACACGACAATGAGCAGACGATATTCAACATCCTTAAGGACTGTTTTCCCATGATGGAAAGTCATGATGGGGCGGGAGGAGTCTCAGATGTCGCGACGCTCTCCCAATCATTTGATCCTATTCCAGTTAAACGAACTCAATTCAACTCTTCAACTGCGTCTTCGTCGTCTCGTTATCTTTATACTAATCACGAAGTAAGACAACAACATAATTTCGGGGATGGAAACAGCGGCAGTATATCGCAAACCATTCCCATGCAGACACCGTCAAGGTGTATAAGTGGAGACTTGAACAATAGCAATCATGCGACTCGACATAGCATTGACGATAAGAAGTCCAAGTCGTCGGCTACTCCAAAAGTTAATGTACCCCGACAAGGGACAAAAGCTAACAGTAATTTGATTACGGAAGAAGTCAAGAGCGATAAAGCAATCGCTTCAAGTAAGGGCAAAGTAGACCATACATACGTGGATTATGCACGAGGTGCATCCGATATGACTTTCAATTTCAGTCTTCATAATTACTTCGCCAACAGTGAGGCGGCTACGTCTAAGAAGGGAGAGTTTCCTCATAAGCTTATGACTTTGTTATATGATGCCCATTATTACTTTAGTGATATTGTTTCATGGAAACCTCATGGGAGAGCGTTTCGTGTACACGATCCAAGGCGGTTTCAACAGGAAGTGTTATCTCGTTACTTTAAGACGGTATGTGCTTTACGTTATTTAATGATTATGGTCAAAATTAATAATACATTCTTGTTACTCATATTCTGTGTCGGCTTTATGTAGAGCCAAATCAATTCGTTTCGGAAACAGCTGAGTTTATGGAATTTTAAACGAATTACCAAGGGAGAGGATGCCGGTAGCTACTATCACCCTCGGTTCTTGCGCGCTTTGCCAGGTCTTATGAAGCAAATGCACTGCAAGAAGATCAAGGGTATTGGTAAGGCGCTCGTCGCAAACCCAGATGCAGAACCCAATTTTTATCGCAATGATTTATACCGAGAACTTCCTGATTTTTCGATGTATCCCCCGACCTTAGCCGATGACCATTCAAGCCAACATTCTTCTTATCACAACTGCAATCTATTAACTCCTTCCTATGACTACGATTTTAATAGATTTCCGCCGTATTGCCCCTCGATCAGTCGGTATTATGATTATGAACTTGATTATCGTCGTTCATGTCCAATCTCGTCCGATTCGCAACACGGCCCTTGCGAAACTACCAGCAGCGCTTTAATTCCACGTCGACAGCCAGTGAGTTCCGCTGCATCGTCGGATCCATATGTGACTGAAGAAGAGGACTGTTCAGTGTGTCCGGAAGAAATTAATTCCATTTACTCCCAAATGTACTTCCCGGAACCGTTCACCCGCCCGCCCCCAGCATCGCATGATGTCGAAACATTATCTACGTCAGAGAAGCTAATTATAAAGTAATTCGATGACTGACTTTATCAGGAAATATTTAATTGTTACTCGTACGAAAGGAAAGTGGATTAGTAATGTTGTATAGTAGTACCAATCTTTTATCATATGCCTTTGCGCTACGCAAACTACACGTAGGTGCTAAAAGAGTAGTTGCTATTTGAACAGAGTTCAACTGACAGATACGGGTGAGGTAACAATCTGTAGAAACGGAAACATCCTATTTATTTGGTTATGCAGTTCTCTTCGTCAATACGTGAAGTGGATCATCCTGTAGCATAATCGACCGTCATCAGCATTTAAGGTATGACGATCAGTTGATTAACTATCAAGGTTGACACTGGCGCATACACAAATAACGACATCAGTTCGGTTGACAAGTACGGATGAAGTATCATCAGACAGAAACAAAATCATCGTCGTTCAAGTGTGATCTACTTCGCATCATGAGTGTATCTAGCGGACGAATCTATAGTACATTCTCATTTCTAAAGCACCTCAGGGAAGACGATCAGTCCAGTTTTAAAACCTCTCGCATTGGCATGCTGTGTTATTGATGTCACGTCATTGATGAAAGCACATATACAATCAATGATTGAGAATTTACGCCACAATTTCCACGCACGGACCGTCCAATCCTATTACCGACTACCAAAAATAATTATATGCACAATCCCATCTCTATTTATAGAATTTCAAAAATATTTATGTTGAGATGCAGTTGGACGGGATGCGGAAGTGCTCGTTCTCAGTAAGCACTTTTGATAATAGTGTAGGTAGGGGTGTGGTGATGAAGCCGAATATCCTTTCTATTTCGACAAGCTGTATAACTCATCACAGTCATAAAAAATGTAACAGACAATTGACCACTCCCGAGTACAACAGAGTATTGACGAAGTTCGCCGATAGGGCAGTTGCAGCTGTATTAAAACGGTAGGCCATTTTTCACATCAAATGGATGAATGATTCCATCACGACTATTCGAAAAAAATAGATACCTTTCAAGTTTCTAAAAAGATACTCTGAGTTGAAGTTTTAGCGTACTTTTCTACGGTATAGAGCTAAAACTGTAGTTTATCCATTCACACTTGTTCGGATGACATACTTCATAGTTGATTGACGTACGATATGGATATTCTTACTTACGTGCACACACGTACGGCATCGCACACCTGATGCCTGTTGTCGGTGGTGCCATCTGTTAGAATTTGTATGTGAGGAATCATCATAGTGAAATCCATAAACAGCTGGGAGTACTTACGATTCACGTATACTTCATACGCTAACTTTTTCCAAACCCACACGAATTTTGTATTGCACAAGATGACATCAGATACTGGCCAACATTCTACATGTAGCTGATGTGGATGTGGATGAGGCATAATTATTTTTATGCGGGCATATCAAGACTATTAATATATTAAACACAACATTAAAGTCTGATTTCATTGCAGTCGCTAAGATCAATTCCACTTCCCCACGATAACCATCGTTGCAGTCATAATTATTTCATGAAAGGATGGAGTCAGAGGACAAGAGGAAGACACTGTTAAAGCGATTCGCTACCCTTCTCGGTACGATCATTTCCCATGAACAGCAGGAGAAACAGAGCAAAGAACAGCTGGAAAAGCAGCTGCATAATGGTAACGGGTGTCATTCGAAAATCGGTGATTCCCATAACGGAACTTCGTGCCGTTCCCTCATTCAGAAAATCCAACAGAACGCACAGCAGGCGCTAAGGTCGATGGTGACTAATGAAGAGACCTCATCTGAAGACGGAGTATATCGTGATGATGACGATGATGATGATGCCTTTGTAATCGGATCATTCCCCTCACTGTTACTTGCCGTTGGTCACGGATATAAAGGCAATTTACAGAGATTGAAGGAAACAGCGATTGCATCGTTAAGCTGCCCCATTTTAGTGCTCCAAGAAGAGCGGTTAGATCGGAATTATTCTGATGGTCAAGGAATGGACGTAGCTGACACTGGAAGTGGATACCTTCAGTCGATTGCTGAAGTACCAAACGAATTAGCTACTAATTTGTGCTCTACTTTCACGAATTTACTTCATTCTCGTGCCAAAGTATATGCACGGATACTGGAAGATTCCCTTGCGAGCAGTGGGGGGTACGACGTTACGAATGTTGTTCTTGACTTGATTTGGAGTCGAACTTTCGTTGAAACCGTAGTTACTTCATTTCATGTCCTTTCCTCAAGAGACGAGGCATGCAACGCTTTGATTTCAGGAAGGGACTATGCAGAGGATAGTGCCGACCGTACCAGTTGTGCCATTCGCTTCGAGATTACTTTGGATATCTTCGTTTTTGGAATTCCTAGAACGGTACATATCAAATCGAATGGAAAATTGATGGGAACAATTAGTGAGAATGGATTGAGACGGGTAAAGGTTGAAATAGATTGTTCCAGTCTGTTCGAGAGTCTCAAGCACGAGGTGATGATCTCAGTTGATAACTCCCTATCAACATTGCTCTCAGGTGCTCATTTGTCCGGCACATCTTCGTTCTCAGAGGAAGAAAAGCTAGCAATTGAAAAAATTGCTAACCTGCAACGACCTGAGCTAGAAAACGTGCTTGATGAAGTTCTTAGCGTCGCAGCAAAACTTTCGTCTGAAGAAAAGAAGACAAAGTCACACAAGAGAGGGGCCTATCACGCAGAGATAATGCCTCCACCTTTACCTCGTAAACCTCGTATGGAAAGAGAAGGAGAAGACTCTCAAGGCATGGCTATGGTATCGCCTGATATTACAAGCCGTCCGGGATGTCCTCTTCATGAAGTTCCTTGCCTTTTGTCGAAGATGGGTTAAGGGCGTGTCAGCACTGGCACACACACGAGGAACCAGCATAGCAAGATTAGTGTTGAACATGAAGTCAAATGTGTGATTTGTTTTAGTAGAAACGGAAATGTTGTTTAAATGATTAAGGCAATTGCAATATTTCGAACCATGATCAGATACGGAAAGTAGGAGAATATAGTATAGAGATAAATATGTAGATCGGTTCTTGAAATTGCTTTGTTGTCATGTTGTCAGTATCTTTCTAATAGTATATCTACAAATACTCGTTCTAATAGAGTAGAGTTTCACATTTCAAACAATGTGTGCTGAAGTTCACTTTCAAATTGACCCATAGTTTTATGAATAATGAGGAATATCTTGTCGCGGGGATGCTTGATATTTGGATTTCTGTCAAAAGTTTCTTTTCTGGGCTGATAAAAGATGGAACAAGGTTTTTTGACGGGAATAATTATATTATCGGCATCGCGTAAAACTTCTCCTATAACCGTGCAAATGAGATGAAAATAAACGTAATACATATCAGCTAAGACATCCATATTATACTGAAAAAGTAGAGTTTGTAATGCTTCAAGACTTACGAAATACGTATGAGTCAAGGAAGAAATCCTCGCGCATCAGGAACCTGATCACTGAATTGAATAGAAGTTCGTTGATTAGCATCATTTGAATTGTTATGACTGAACCACGGATTGTCGAGAGCACAAAAAACAATATTCTTGTGAGTGCCTGAATGACAAACCACGGACACCGTATTCTGTACGTACTTAATATTTCTCCTGTCTAAAATCAAATCACAATGTAATCTTCAACCTGAAATGCCGACTTCCTTACGATTTCTCTTCAAAATCGACTTGTATGGACCTGGCTTTCGCAATTAACCATTTAATAATGAAGACAATCATAATGTTTAGCAAGACGAAAAACAAGCGCGAAAAGGAACGTAACAGCTTCTTGATTGAATTTGCTAGATACGTCGATGACAAATGGAATGATTCGATTGTAATCAAATTTTCGTACAAAGTTATCGCAGGTATAGTATATATGGAATATTGGGATCAGTCTTGTTCTCAATCTCATTTTCCATTAGTTGATATATTTCGCTTCAATACTCCTTGCGCGTTTTACGACATTCATCAACAAATTGATAGGCTTTGGATTATAAAAATCCTGGTGTCACGACGCCATGTTACACTTCAGTGAGAATCTATCATGTGATTATTTTTTAATCTGCATACTTATTTCGTTAACTTCTACTCTGATTTTTTTTAATCTGTAGGCTTTTATTTTGTTAACTTCTACTATTGTACCAGGTATTATTATTTTGTGACTTTGTGAGACCGAGCACTGAAGACAACATAAAAAAACACGTTATCAAATAGACGATTTCTCGTTCAAAAATGGACGATTTCTCCATGACAAATGGACGATTTCTCCATGACCCCTGAACGATTTCTCCATGACATTACTCACTCTGTATAAAAACACACACACACACACACAAAAAAAATACACGACCATCTCATTAAACAACAAGCTGTAGCAACTCTATCCAATTCAAACGAAAATTAGCGACAATATCAATTTAAACATAATTGATAAGCTGCTACCATGAAAAAATCGTCTTGTCTTTCGCAAACACATTCGTCATGGAGAAATCGTCTATTTGTGATTGGGAAATTTATTTATTTTGGGCGTGAGGCGTGAGGAGAAGATGCGAGAGTTCTTCACAACACAAAGCTTCGCCAACTTGAAGTCTCAATGTACACTCTTACGTATCACGGTACGAGCGTATTGACATCAATGTATGTTGTGGTTGCGGTGAGGAAAGAACAAACACATCTCGTATTTTTATCACCGTACAAATGTACGACGTACAAGTATACCATACGTAGATTTTTGTCTCTAATCGGCAGTTTGCAGTAACTCGGAAGTAAAAGCACTGACTGTTCCTTAGACACCAATAGCTACACCAATGAGGAACAAATAATTCGTCTACGTCAATCGTATTGAATACATTCCAACCAAACAAAAGTCACCACTCTCTACGTAACAATTAATAAAACCTAAAATAAAGCCTGAAGAGTAAACAGGTGACAAATAAAGTTTTGTTCGAGGCACTTCAATTTTTTGGCGAATAGTTTCTCACTAAAGAATTTTCTGTCACTATCGTGTCATGTGCCAATTACTGGGGATGAATGCAGCGGAGCCAACAAGTTTTAGCTTTTCCTTCCGCGGATTTGCGAAGCGAGGTGGATGCAGTGATAAGCATTGCGATGGTGAGTAGTGTGTAGTTTTCTTTTTGTTCAAATAGAACGACTACATACAATTACTTAAAAGATGAACGTTGCTCATTTTATCTCAAACTGAATAAATTTCATAGGATGGGGGCTGGCCTTTTATGAAGGTAGGGGTCTTCGATGTTTCACAGATCCGGCTCCAGCTGCTCACTCGCCGATTGCAGCACTGGTAGAACAGTATCCTATGAAAACGTACTCCATGATGGCTCATATCCGATATGCAACACAGGGAAGTGGCGGAACCCTGGAGAATGTGCACCCGTTCAGTCGGGAGATGTGGGGTATTCAGTGGTATGTACACAAATGTATAACTTAAGTCGATGCAAGGAAATCTGAATTCACATATTTTGCGCTAAATAGGTGTTTCTGCCACAATGGGGATGTTCCGAAGTTTTCGAAAGATGACTACCCAGGCTTGGGCAAAGCAAAAGATCAAAGTACAGATCATATGAGTTACAACCCAGTTGGTGATACCGATTCAGAGGCTGTTTTTTGTGCTATTCTTAATTCCCTTAAAGCTGAGTTTCTGGCACTCCCAACATTACCAGTTTTACATGAGACCTTGCAACGGTTATGCTGTGAGATTGTTCAAGGTTTTGAGAACGAGACGATTTTTAACTTCTTGTTAGGTTGTGGACAGTACACATTGTTCGCGTTTTCGTGGCCAGGATCTCGCCCAAATTCTAGTGTTTGGAACGGACTATATTACACTCTAAGAAGACCGCCATTCACAACAGCATCATTGATTGATTGTAACTATACTATGGATTTCTCGAAAACAAACAAATTGACAGACGCTGTTGCGGTCATAGCTACCAAGCCGCTGACCAAAGACGAAGTTTGGATAGAAGTGAAGCGCGGAGAATTGATATTGTTCGATAAAGGCTTGCCTTACACAGTCCCCACGGATTGTCAAAAAATTGAGAAGCAGGGAAGAGGCCTTAAAACGAAATGCAAGTCAATGCAACGAATACGGGATGCTATAAAGCTTTCTCCAAGAGTAATGATAAGTAAAGAATCTAGCGATGAAGAGGATGATTCGTCATTGAAAGAGAGCGAGCCCAATCAATCACCGATAATTGTTGCCGATATCACAAAAGCAATGAAGGTACTTCATCGTGATAGTGATACAGTTTCGCGGCTGATTGAAATTTAACCTATCGGTTGTTGTTGTGGAATTAGAAAAAGAAAGTAATAATAGTAGAATTTTTTGTTTAAGTGTTGTTCGTTTAAAGTACCTTCATTTTATTCGCTCCTTCTCATTCACCCCTATGTAGCCTGATCCATCATAACCAAGCGTTGAGCAATTTTGACACTATGGAGATAGATTGGCAGGAAGCCTGGTAAGATGTGTTTTGCTGCTCAGCGCAAGACTACCCGTTATCTGATTTTTTCAAATGTATTCTTATTTTGTTAACTCTTGGTGATGATTGTGTTCAATGTTCGATGGACTGTTTCTTCACCTGCTATTTCATACCCCGGTACATATTTGAGAAATACTTTGTACTTCGAAGTACTTCAGACGTTTCAGCGTATGCAGCATGCAGCTGCCGGAAGCAGAGGCCAGAAAAATCCAACAATCCAAAATACGCAGGCACGAAACCCACAAATTCAAGTCGCGAAAAAACCCTGGTCAACCTGAAACGCGTATTGCGGGAATAAACATAAATTAAAGGAGCGATCCTTTACTCCTACAAATATGCTAAACTTAACGAATATACCGAAATCCATGATATTTTTCATTGCATTAATAGCGAACATATTCATTCAGGGACGGCATTTTGTTTATGGTGGCACCAGCGTATTCAATATACAACGATGTCACAATGATCATAAATCGGCATTTACCAAAATACAGCCCCAGCGACGGAGGAGGATAGATTTGTCGCTCATATCAACTTCCAATGGGTTCAAGGAAGATGTGAGGGTAGCCTTATGTGGCGGTATAGCCGGTGCAACTGGAACTGCCGTTCTATATCCCTTCGATACAGCAAAAACGCTTCGACAGGCGCAACCGAAAGTTTACCGGAACGTGCATTCAGCTTTAATATCTCTCTTTAACGACGGGTTTTATCGTGGCGCGCGAATGGCCTACAGTGGCGTTTTGATGTCTACGTTGGGTGCTATTCCGTCTTCTGCCATGTACTTCGGGTCATATTCTTTGGCAAAAAGTCGACTTGAGAATTTATTTTATAAATCGTTTTACAGGCAAAAAGAACATAGCGAGGAAAAGATTTGTGTTCATAGCTATGACGATCGAGCAAGAACGCTCTCTCTGCTTCACCGGGTGATAGTCCATTCCCTATCAGCAGCTACTGGCAATACAATTTCATCACTTATATTTGTCCCGAAGGAATACATCAAACAGCAGATGCAAACAATTTATTCAAAAGGATCGCTTTCGAGTGCAGTTAGATCCCAGCATAGAGGAGTTCGCAGTAATGAAATTGAAATGGTACTAAATATTGTAAAAGAGAAGGGTATTTGCGAGTTATATTCAGGCTATCGAGCAACTCTAATGCGGAATGTTCCCTCGGCAATTCTCCGATTTGGCCTATATGAGGAGTTGAAGCTTAGATTATCTGAGAAAGATAGCGACGGTGTCGCGTTTTCTCCACGATTTTTCGTTGCTGGCCTTGCTGCTGGTGCTTGTTCATCAGCAATTATGACTCCATTAGACGTTATTAAGACACGTCTGGCGACTCATACCATTCCAGGCAATGTAAATACAGTATTCGGTGCGGCCCGTGCTATCTTTGTAGAGAACGGTATCAACGGGTTGTATGCAGGTGTTGGAGCTAGAATTATATGGTCAGGAATGTTTTCTGCGATTGGTTTTGGGACTTTTGAAACATGTAAGCGGTACTTGTTTGTACCCAATCCTCGAATACAGGCTGTTGGTGATTGTTGAATTCAGTCTATCTCCCTCTATTCTTTGTATAATAGGCTAATAATCAGATGAAAAGCAGATCTTTTGTCATAAGAAGTAAAGGAATTTTGCGCTCGGAAATTGATCACTTCTTATCTTGTTTATGAATTCAATTAGATCGACAGAGTTAAAGTGTGAAAGCTAACACAAAAACAAATTTTAGAGTACTAATTTATATGCTTGTATTATTTCGAAGGCATGGATTATCGAAATGATGGTCCCATAAAATGCTTTTATACTCGGATTGAATTTAAGGATAATACAAAATACGTCATCGATGGTCAAGTGCTACTTACTGGAAAAACTTAAATGCGTTTTTTACACTTGGCTTCAATGGTTGAAACAAAAACGCGCTAGGCAAATATTGTTTTTGCATCTTTTCCTTGTTTTCTATTGCTTAACTAAGAAACTGTTGAGATACCTGTACGAGTAGAAATTTACCTGCGATTATATACATCATCTTCGCTTGTTTCTAGAAATAGAATTGAACTCCTACGAAGCTATACTCATTAAAGAGTCCTACTCATAACTGAATTTTTCGCCTGCTGTGATCATCAGATGTACCAACCATTTGCCAGGCAGAATCGAAATATCCTTCGACACCAATACGAAAATCAATACTAACTCTTGTATACTCAGTTGGATTTGGATTTACGTAATGTCTACAACTTGTGCCATGAAATACAATCATTTCCCCTTCATTAGCATTCATCCTGTGAAAGTCTCCTGCGCCTGATGTAGTTTCAGTCCAAAGAGTAGTATCGGTTAAAAGTAAATCTGTAAATGGTATCCAGAAATTAAGCTCTCCATTTTGATGACCATAATCAGAGTCTTTATGCGTCCTCACATGACGTGTACTTGGACCTGGTTGTATTCGTATAGTAGGAGGTCGTTGGTAATAAAAAGTACATGGATCAATGTGCTCTCTAGAGCCTTGAAGCTGTTGTTTCATGTGCGGAAGCGCAACGTCGCTTACAAAGTTGTCAAACGCTTCCATGAAAGGTTCGTCTGATATAACAAGTTCGGACAAAGTCTTTTGTGCCTTTAACGTTCGCTTTTTTGCTTTTGCACCGCTAGGTGTCAAAGACGCCATTGGAACTCTAAAGTGTTCAAGTCTTCGTTGATATGTACCATTCTTGGCAAACTTTCCAATTATATCGCCGCAGCCTGTTAATAGATCAGTCAACGCCGTTTTCAATTGATTGTAGGAATCAACCGGTTCAATTTTTACAATTAATTCTTTCATCATTTGATCAGGCAATTTCCGCTGGTTTTGTTTTTTATCCTTTTTACAGCCTAGTTTCCTTGCGCTTTTGACGAGATGAGTCGATGAGCGTAAGGTTGGGTAGCCATTTCTCTTGTAAAGTTCGAGAATTTCTTCTTCCATTTCACATTCCCCTTTTTCTTTCATTACACCATTTATCGATTCCTCATTCTCATTGGATAACGATCCCATAATTTGAAAAACTGAATCCTGAAGAACAACTACGTAAAACCAACCTTTGTGAATAAAATGAGTGGTGTTTGCGGTCAACACCAAAAAAGTTGAAAAGTCCTGAAAGATTGCTTTGAAACTTCGCTCACGAATTTTTTTACTCATGGAAAAAAAGATGCACGAGTTGATTTTTTTTTTAAACTGTATGCTTTTATTTTATTAACTTCTACTCTTGTACCAGGTATAAATTACTTTGTAGTTACAACTCATCCTCTTCATCAGTTAGGTATTAGGTATTACGCTAATTTTCGTCTCGTTACATTCGTACAACGAGTTGATTTGTTGATTCTCTGAGGTAGAATATTATTTTATGTGCTTTTGTCCAAACTGTCCGTATGGCTATCCTTGTGTATATCTTTCTATCTTTGCTTTCTCGAAGTGTAACGACGAGAGTTAAGACGAGGTATATCTCTTTTATGTACAATGTATATTGAATGAACCGCGGACGATTATGGGTCCAAATAACAGCAAGCCGAACCAGTCAACCTTATATTATGTTCCTCGGACGATAGCTTCTCCTTTGGTGCAAATTTTGTTGGAGTTAGAGTTAGTTCCTAGTGAAATTGTAGCAGTTCGTCTAAGTTTCTCCGATTTGAAGAAGGATAAGATTTTGAAATTGAATCCGATGGGAACCTCTCCAACATTTATAACAAAACATGGAGACGTAATATGGGAGTCTGGTGCCATTTTGATGTGGATTCTTTCCGAGTATGACACAGATTATAAACTCCATCCATCACCACAAGAGACCAAGTTGTTTAGCGCGTCCTTGCAATTACGTCAATTTATTATTGCGACTGTCTATCCCTTTGTTGCAAAATGGTTTTTGCACACTTTGAAGCCTAAAGAAGATAACGACAAAACCTACTTGAACGAGTGTGAACTTATGTGGACCGGAAAAATAGCTCCAATATTGACTGAACATCTGGGTAGCAGAAACTTTATGGTTGGTGATCAAATTTCAGTGGTCGACTTCCTAGTAGCAAAACCGTTGGGGAATGCCGATTCCCTTGGAATGCTCGAAAAGTTTGGTTCCTTGAAGGATTTGCTCGAGCGAATTAAGTCGCGATCAACCTATGACTGCGCTTACGCGTAAGGTGTTATTTTGCCTCTTGATGAAGATTTGCATAACATTTCCCGATGTGATAAAAATTTTTAACTTAAATTCTTGGCATCTATTTTGTAACAGTTATAGATCGCATGGTTTTTCACTCATTTTCTTAATCAGTTATTGGATCGGAAGAGGAGTAGTAGCAATTGTTATATGATCGAAAAAATAGTACGCGCCACAATTTTTCCTGTTGTTGAGCCATAAGTTTCCATAATCTGAGTAGTACCCTCTCATTAAGCTTTTTTGTTTGTTGAAAAGTAATGACAAACATGCAACATTTCGGACAGTTCGAGATAGTTCGAAGAGATGGCCAATTTTTATTTTACACACTTATACATCGCGTTTTGATGAAATAGTTCCATTAGTTAAGATCAAAAACAGAAAGAAAAGTTAACGCTTGTTACTTCTGATACGGGTTTGCTAATACATAAGTCAGATTTTTTTATTGGTTAAATTTGAATTGATTTCGTTGCAAACATGTTTGCCATAAAGAAGTGGCCCGTCCTACGTCCCACAAGAAAAAGTGGTAAAAACAAAGTGTACAATATATATAATAAAAGAAAATGATTGATCTTTACCCGTATTTTTTACGTTCTTTCCACTTTTAGGTATCTAGGCATGCCATGAGCATGAGTCGTCAATTGATTAACTTCAAAATGCAAATCTCACAAGCGTTCATAAATTGTGTTTCATTACGATAAATAAACAATACTAAACAAAAAATTACAGTTTACTTATTTGTAGGGTACACTTCTTTTATTGGATAATTTTATAGCTCCATTCCATCTGATTGAGTGGTAATATTTGATCCTTCTTTATTACTAATGTGCTTCACCTTTGCGTTCAAAAGCTTTGCCAAGTTTTCGTTTTCCTTCTTAAGCGAGGCCAAATCTTTTTGTAACTGGGTTATAGCATCCTTACTCTTGATTTTTAATTCATCATACTCTTTAATCAAATCGAAGGAGGAAAGTGACCGACTATCTGATAAAACGGAAGATGCGCGATGTAGTAGATCCAGTTGCTGTCCTTGCGAAACGTATGCAAAAACGAGCAAAATCGACATTACTAAGAACGACAGTATAAGTCCACCATTAACTCCCAAAATAACGGCTTCCGCCTCAGATGAGATAGAGTTACTACCTGCGCTCATAGAACGCTGAATTTTCACAGCCGATAATGCATTTTTCGTCGGGGAAAACTCGGTAGGAGGAATTACATCTTGATTAGCCCCATTTTCAGTACAAGCAGGCTCGCTGCTGACTTCCTTCGAGATCGAACGAGCTCCTGATACACGTTTCGAAACTGAAACAACACGGTCTTTACTTCTGGACTGGTTGGTCGATGTGGGCCTCGGACCACGCTTATTAACTCCATTCGAAACACTCGTTACCGTACCATTCGCCTCAACCTGGCGATCACAACTCTCTGCAACAACGATCTTTCTCTTCGCAGTTGCAGATTTCCTCTCGTCGGGCAGCCGCTTACGTTTGGACCTAGATGATACTGATTCCCTTTGGCCTTTGGACCTTTCTCCGCCCGATGGATTGGATTCTTCCATCCTAACACGTCGGAGAAATAGTGAGTTCGTACAAATTCATGACTTTGGCTCGTGTTTCGTGTTTGAAGGTGGTGTCAGCTGCGATGGGAGTGGGTAAGTTGACGTTGTTTTGATACATTAATTACTTGTTTGTAGATGACGTATAGCGCTTGATTGCGCGAACTGACGGACAGACAAGAATTCACACATATACATCCCTTTTCTTATAATTTAATTTGATAAATACTTTTGTATTCACATCCATGCACTTTTGCCACTGATTACTACGA
>Ga0209092_10002579_pt1 | contig 16554 bp, 15 predicted proteins | sample FraStrMetagenome_FD_187446 | JGI IMG/M metagenome (GOLD analysis project Ga0209092, IMG submission 187446) | Marine eukaryotic phytoplankton communities from Arctic Ocean - Fram Strait ARC3M Metagenome (SPAdes) (version 2) | ecosystem: Environmental > Aquatic > Marine > Oceanic | place: Fram...
TGGCTACAACTCTACAAACCAGATTTGATAATTATGTTGTTATCTACAATGCTTTTCTGTCATCATTAAGAGAAACATTTTCTGAAATAGTTATACAGAAAAATACTTTGAAATATAAAATAGTTAGTGTAAATTCATCAGTGCCTGAATTTTATTTTAATATTGTAGGATTTAATCCTAACGAAACAGAATCAATAAGAATAGATTTGCCTGAAAAAGATATTAATGATAATGAGATTACAAATGGAAAACTAATGATACTATCTAATTTTACACAAAATGGAACTGTAGAAATATATTATAAGAACAATATTGTTGTTAACGTTTTGAATTATAATAGGTTTATTAATCCTTTTTACGCTATTGCTTTTACTGGAGGTGAATGGAAAAATATTTCGACTAAAGATGAATTTATTTTTGAATTAAATGAAGAAGGAGAACCAGTTATAAATGCCGAAATAAATGTTAATGTTAAGGCAGAAATTAACTTAGCACAAATAGCAGCATTATCACAACTAACTAGTAACGAGATAAGAACAAAAAAATATATTAGATTTGAAGATTTAACATATGATCCAGAACCATATGAATTAAATAATAATGAAGGATTTTTATATATTAAAGATGGTGCTTTGAAATTTAAAGATGCTACTAATAGAGACTATAATCTCTCTTTTCCTGGATTTCTCGATCCTCATTTATTAGTTCCTCAATCTCAATATAAACTTGAAAATGAGCTAGATTCCATAGATAATAAAAATATAATCGATCTGTTAGGATATAAAAATATTCTTACTGAAAATGAACTTACTCAATTTGTAGATGGTATATCTGGTAAATCCGCATTAGTTAGTAGTGATAACTGGATATACTTATACGAATCCGTTTCATTAACTAATAATCATGCCTGGAGTTTTTGGATTAAACCATCTGAAGTTATTAATGTATTACCTAATAATGAACAGGATTGCTTGTTTTCTTACGGTAATATAAATAATCATTATAGAATATTTATTACAGAAGCATCTAAATTATTTTTTGCTTGTAAAATCAATGGAGTAAATATTGGAATCGTTGATGGACTTATAGATTATGATTTAAATACCACTAGATGGCATCATATTATAGTAAGTTTTGACTCTAATAATAACGCAGATTCTATTATAAAAATATTTATTAATGGGGATTTGAAAAAAGTTTATCAAAATAGTAATTTTAATAGTTTAATTGATAAAATTTCTGATATAAATAATTCCTATATAGGAAAACAAGGAAATATATTTGTGGATGAAATCAAACATTTCAATCAAACTCCCAATGATACTAATGCTAAATTAGAATATGATACATATACCTATAACCCTAACTAATAAAATAAATATATAATATTTTATATTTATCTTAATATTTTATGTAATATTAATTAACTTAGAAGATAGGAGCAAGATTGACGTATTTACCTGAACCAACAGCAGCGGTAAGGTATGTAACACTATCAACAGTTCTTCTAACAAGGTGAATTTCACCATTGGTTCCACCAGTGGAAGTAGAGTTACTTGTGAAAGCAAGACCACCAGAGCCAAGACCAAGATTGGTTTGCATGGCTGATAAGTCAAGTTTGGCAGCAGTAACTGAACCATTGGCAAGTTTATCGGTATCAATGCCAGAATCACTTACACTGACTTGGTTATTTGAGATGGTAATGGCTTCACCAGCTGTGAATGAAGCAGCACCACTAAATTGAACAAAGTCAAGATCAGAAGTTCCAAGACTGAAGTTATCAGCAAGTTTGCTAACAACGAAACCTTGGTTGGCATGAGTTCCATCTTCAATAAAGAAGAAGGCTCCGGCGGATACTTCGCCTACAGGATCATTGTCCATATCGGTAGCTCTTGAGAATGAACCATTTGCGTTAACAGTATAGACACCATTTTGAGAAGCGGATGTTTGATCTTTGAAAAGAACTCTGTCGCCGGTAGCAAGTGTAATACCGTCAAGGGAACTTGGACTGGCAGAGATATCAACATTTCCGGAAGAGGCAACTCTTACAGATTCTTTAGGGTCAAGTCCAGCGGATCTATCATCAATGTATGATTTAAGATCAGTTGAAAGACCTGAAACGGCAACCGCTCTATCAGCAACTTCACTTGAAAGATTGGTAGAAAGAGTGTTATCGGCAGCAATTCTGGAAGTTTGTTCATTGGTATCGGCAGTGGCTCTATCAGCAATTTCAGATGAGAGATTGTTGGTAAGAGTGGTATCGGCACCTGATCTGGCAACAACTTCACTTGAAAGATTGCTGCTAAGAACTTGGTCAGCATTGGCTCTGTTTTCAGCTTCAGCGGTAACAGCATTGGCTCTATCAACTAATTCAGTTGAAAGATTAGCGGCTTGGGAAGCATCGCCAGCAGCTCTGTTAACAAGTTCAGTTGAAAGATTATTAGTAACAGTTGTTACAGCAGATTCTCTGGCTGATTTTTCAGTTGAAAGATCAGTTGATACTAAATCGACATCAGCAGCTCTATCAACTAATTCAGTTGAAAGATTGGCGGCTTGGGCGGCATCACCGGCAGCTCTATTAACAAGTTCAGTTGAAAGAGCATTTGATACAGCAGTTGTGTCGGCAGAAGAATCGGCAATATCGGTAGATACACCTGTAGAAAGTTGACTATCAGCAGTGGCTCTGTTAACAAGTTCAGATGAAAGATTGTTGGTAAGAGTGGTATCGGCACTGGCTCTGGCTACAAGTTCAGTTGAGAGAGCAGCGGCTTGGGCAGCATCTCCAGCGGCTCTGTCTACAAGTTCAGTTGAAAGGTTACCGTTAGTGGCATTTACAGCACTGGCTCTTTCGGCAAGTTCAGTAGAAAGATTTGTTGAAACAGCAGATACGGCAACACCTCTATCTCTTACTTCAGTAGAGAGATTACTGGATACACCGGAAACAGCAGTTTGTCTTCCAGCAACTTCACTGGAGAGATTTGTTGAGAGAGTATCATCAGCATCAGCTCTAGATGTGGCTTCGGCATTAACAGCGGTAGCTCTATCAGCAACTTCAGATGAAAGATCATTAGTAAGATTAGAGTCGGCGGCGGCTCTGGCAATAAGTTCAGTTGAAAGATTTGTTGATATAGCAGCATCGTTGACGGCTCTGGCAACAAGTTCAGTTGAAAGATTACCAGTAAGAGTTGTATCAGCGGATTCTCTTTCAGATTTTTCAGTTGAAAGACTAGTAGAAACACTAGCATCGGCAGCAGTTCTATCAACTAATTCAGTTGAAAGATTGTCAGATACTCCAGAAACAGCAGTTTGTCTGTTTTTAACCTCAGTTGAAAGATTTGTTGAAAGGGTATCATCCCCTGCATCTCTGTTGTGAACTTCAGTAGATACCGCATTAGCTCTAGTTACAAGTTCAGTGGAAAGATTGTTAGCTACTCCGTTAACAGCAGATTCTCTATCTGCTAATTCACCAGATAAACTGGTTGAAAGAGCAGCATCACCATTGGCTCTGGCAACGAGTTCGGAAGAAAGACCATTAGTAAGTGTAGTATCAGCACTGGCTCTGGCAACGAGTTCAGAAGAAAGACCGTTTGATACAGCGGAATTATCTGTGTTAACGGAAGCAATTTCAGTAGATACATTTGTAGAAAGAGCTGAATCAGCAGCGGCTCTGGCTACAAGTTCAGTAGAGAGAGCAGAAGCTTGAGCAGCATCTCCAGATGCTCTGTTTACAAGTTCAGTTGAAAGAGAAGCCGCGTTGTTGGTATCCGCAGCGGCTCTGGCTACAAGTTCGGTTGAAAGACTAGTAGATACTCCATTAACAGATGATTCTCTGGCAGCTTTTTCAGTTGAAAGACTGGTAGAAACAGAAGCATCTCCAGATTCTCTGTTAACAAGTTCAGTAGAAAGACTTGAAGTAACTGAAGCTACTTCACTAGTTCTGTCAGCTACTTCTGAAGAAAGATTGGTATTGGTTGTGTTACTGGCAACAGTTCTATCTCTGACTTCAGTAGAAAGATCTTCGGATCTTTGGTTATCACCGGCGACTCTACCAGCAAGTTCAGTTGATAAGTTGTTAGAAAGTGTGTCATCAGCAGTTGCCAATGATGAGAACATTGATTCAAGATCTTGACTAGTTTCAGCCCCGTATTCGAATTGAAGATTAGGTACTCTCCATGTTGACGCATTTATCCACCCGTATGTTGACATTATATAATATAGGCAGATATTTTATTCTTAATTTAAACTAAAAAACTATTAAAAAAACAAGTTTTAAATACTTAAAAATTTTCTTCGTTAAATTTAAAATGAATACTAACACTTTAGGCTGGAATGGCACTAGTTTTATTATTGAAAATAATGCGTATATTAATAATGGAAGTTTCCATATGAACAATAACGAGGTAATAAGTTCGCAGGGTGAATGGAAAGGTATAGCTGGGAATTTAGCCAGAACCAACTATAATTTTGGAATAACCGCGGAAGTTAAATCTATGAATGGAGGACAAGCCACATATGATAATTTTGACGCAATGTCAATTGATAGAAAATACCCTGTTTATCTTTATCCAGGAACTTCTAGTAATCGATCTACTGGAATCTCTTCAGGAAATGGATTTAATTATTACCACCATCCTAATAATATACCATTAGGAACTGTATTCCAAGGGGCTAACAATGATTCTAATTCTAATGGTATAATAGATGGATTAAACTTTTCTATATTTACTGATAATCAATCCCATTTTGGACTACGTTTTATGGTAGAAGTTCATAGACCTAAATTTACTCTGAGCGGATTAGGAGCTTATAAAATAAAAAATACCTTAGTTAAAGTTGGTATTTCTGATATAATTGATTCTACACCTTTGGGATTTGCTCCATTATCTTGGTTAGAGGATACAAACGCGAATACAACTTCTTCTGTATTATCTGACTATCTAACAACAAATATTGGTTCATATAATAGCACAACAAAAGCATATGAACCAAATACTGATAATGTATTAAGTGGTATTCATAATTGGAATTCAAGTTCATTATCAAATAGTTATTATGTTTCTTATACTAATTCTGTCATATCTCCATACTTAAATTTTTCAGCTAATGGACAAATTAATAAGGGTGACACTATTTCAATATCGGTTATTAAATATACCAATTATAACTATTCAAATACCGCACATTCATCTAATATGGATTTTTACCAAATTTTAGCAACACCCTTTATAAAAACAACCTCAGATGATATTAAATATACATCTGTTTCTAACTAATATGTTTGATTTTTAACTTTTTATTAGATGTATATGTTAATTTCTTTAATTTTATTACCTCTTTATTGTTTTTATCAATTAAATAATTAAACCCCTTTAATAATTCATCATAATTATTCATGGTGTTTTTATCTATATCGTTATTGTTAAGAAATTCCCTTACTTTTAAATCAAAATCTTTCGAAGAACAATGTTTTTTTTCTTTAATATCAATTTTTAACTTATTCTTCATTATCTTTATTCTAGAATATTCTAACGATATTAAATTCTCAATCTTCTCATAATTTTCAGTAATATCATCTCCATTATCAATAAGAGTTTTTAATCTTTTTATTTCATCCATTAATCAATACTTAGTACTTTAATTTTAAATGATTTATTATTAAATACTAAATCTAATTTAGAACCTAACAAAATCTTAGTATATTCCATTATTTCTTTTCCTTTTCTTAATAATTTTATTGAATTTCTATCAGTAATAGTTTTTTTTACATTAAGTAAAATATTTTCTAACTCATTCTCTTTTAATCTAATTAAGCTAATCAATTTATTATTCACACTTGCTCGCTTTTCTTTAATAGCCGTTTCTTCACTATTGAATTTATCTAATAAAAATTCAGGTGTCAAATCATCTATTATTTCCTTAATATCATTAGTATGACTATTTAACATGAAATTCATCTTGTCACATATCATATCATAGTCTGTTGTCAACTTTTTTGATACCTGTTCTTTACTCCAATTATTTTCTATATATCTACCAATATCTGTTGGTGTAATAAAGGATTTATCAGATATTTTATCCGATAAACTATGATCTATATCATGTCCTATTCCTGTGAATATAGGTATACTACTGTCATATATTGCGTCTAAAATATTCATATGGTTAAATATCCATAGGTCGTCTATACTTCCACCACCTCTAGTTAATACAATACAATCTAATTTTAATTTTTTTTTTACTTTATTTAATACATATATTGCTTGTGTTATATCTTTTACACTAGATTCTCCCTGCATACCTGAATCATATATATATATATTCATGGATAGAGACTCTTTTAGTATATTTATTATATCATTATATGCTGCTGATTCATATCTGGTAATTATTGCTATATTCTTATAGGATTTTGGTAAAACCTTTTTTTTATCAAAATAGTCCAATTCCTCACATTTTAATTGATTTTCTTCATATAGTCTATATATTTCCCCTACTTCTTTTTCTAAATCAATCCTGTAAATATTTACACTAATCTCGTTTTTATTTTTATAGTAATTAATTTTCCCATAAAATTTACCAAAGAGTCCATTTTTTAATTTTATATTCATGGATTTATATATAGAATCCCAAATGATAGCTTTAATACTTATATTACCTTCATTAAGTGTAAAATATTGATGCCTAGATGATAATCTATAATTTTGAATCTCTCCCTCGATCCAAATATATTCAGACCCAATCAAATCTATATGGTTTTTAATATAGTTAGCTAAAAACTTAACACTGTATGCTTCGGTCATTTATTTAATAGTATGCTTTAAGCTATAAATAATTAATAATATTATTTAAATTTGTTTTAATAAGTTTAAAGTTAATTTGATAATAATATTTAATATGTTTTCTACATCTAGTACAGTCGATAATATTACATTTGAAATTGATGATGATATTAATCCTTGGGTAAAGGATTTATCAATAAAAAAAGATTCAAGATTTTTGAATTCTTTACTTAATCTAGGATATCAGGCTAGTAAATGTATTTCTATTCAAACAGACGACTCAGTTATAAATGATAAAATAAGTAGCCTAAATGAATTAAATAAAAAACAAATCGAAATCTATAACCAAAATCAGCTCTCAAATATAAATGAGATAATGCTCAAATTAAACGGTCTTCATTCTATGATAACTTCGAATACAACCAATACGAATGATTCAATAAGAGACCAATACCAAAAAATTGTGGATATAGTTGCGAATATTACCGGTAAAGCAAATAAATCAGCACATCAAGGACAAATAGGTGAAAATTATGTATTAAATATATTGAAAGATGCCTATCCTCGAGCAATAATTGACTTAAGTGTTAGTGATGCTCATCAAGCGGACATACATATGAATATTGATGGTTTACCTGATATATTTGTAGAAGTCAAAAATTATACTAATACTGTTCCTTCCAAAGAAGTTGAAAAATTCAAAAATGATTTGGTGAGAAATAATATATCTCTAGGTTTATTCTTATCTTTTGGTCAAAAAATAACTGGTAAGCATGACAAAATAACACTGGAACAATATGATGATAAAACCATTGTATATGTATCATGTTTGGAACATCATCCTAGTGATGTGATTCTGTCTTTAGAGACTCTTCTAATTATCAATTCGCACGGCAATTCTGACAATAACTCTCTAAGTATTGTAAACAATTTAAATGAAAAGCTACCTGAAATTATTGAGATGACTAATGATTTAGACTCACTCTTTACCGAATCGATTAAAAATCTGGAATATATCAAAGATCAGCGTGACAATGTTCTAAAGTGTATGGATAACATATTATCTAATTCTTTAGAGACTAATAGTAATATTAGAAATATTGTTACGGATGTCCGAGATAACATTGTATCTAATATTTGTGAATTTATTGAATTACCTGATAAATATCAAATAATAAATAGTCCAGATTTTACACATCTAGATGATAAAGTTAGTGATATATTATTAGTTATATTTAATACATTACCTAGTAATTTTAAATTAACACAAAGTGGGTCAGATTACGCAATTATTAATCATTGTGAAAATGTTATTGCTAAATTATCATATAATAAAAGTCAAACTAAAGTAAAAGCTACCAAAATCACAAATGATGATATTAATATGACAATAACATCTAAAAATATTACCAAGTTTATCAGTTTACTATCTGAATAAAGATGTAATTTATTTTCTAATTAATATGAAGATAAGAATAATTTAAATTATATTTTTATATAATAAATGTCAAAATATAGTTATCAAGATGCTGGTTCAATAATAGGTTCAGGGACATATGGTATTATAATTAATCCATCACTTACATGTGGTTTACCAGAATATTCAAATAAAGCGGAATACGTGTCTAAATTAATCGAAAACGATGATCTCCAATCAGAATATATAGATATTATTAGCACTTCCTCACTCAATATAAGAGAACTTGACCCTAGTTCTAAATATTTTATATATCCTATTGAAAGATGTGGAGATATATTAGACTTTATTCAACGTGATAAGTCCACCATAAAAAGTTTTTTATCTTCTAAATCAAGATTAAAACCTAAAAAATTTAGTGAATTAAATTCAAAAGAAGTTATATTAGATACGCTTAATGCACATTATTCAAATATTATAATGGCTAAAGCTGAATTTGATCTACATGATAAACGTAATTTAGACAAAATTCCTATACCAGATTTATTAAATGGGTTAATTAATATAATAATAGGAACACGTAAGTTGTCAACTCATAACGTATGTCATCGTGATATCAAACCATTAAATATAGTCTATAGTGACAATACATTTAAACTTATTGATTTTGGATTAGCTGCTAAAAAGATACGTATGATATTTAATGATGATGAAATGAATAAGTCTATATATCATTACTGGCCATTAGATTATAAGATATTTGAACAATTTCTCTTATCTATTCGAAATAAAAAACATATAATGAATATTCCGGATGAAATAAACTCTTCAACGGTTGCTAATATATTGAAATCATGTGCTAGCTTGGATAACTCGGTTATTAAAGAAATGAATAAATATGGTGTTCCTATACATAAAATATATAATAAATCAAAAAATATTGTAGAAATGACTAACTTGGTTATGAAATTGGTTAGATTATATCAAAAGGATAGGAGTTCATTAGAATTCTCAAAGGTTGGTTCAGAATATAAAAAGTGTTGTCATTATTTAGACACTTACTCATTGGCTATGTCTATATTTGAAATAGTCAATAATTATAAATTAGATGAACAACAAAAAAATGATCTTAATCTTATTTTAAAAAAATATATGAGTAATAGCTATCTAGTAAGAGGAAAACTGGAAGATTTACTAATAGAGTTTTCAAAATACTTCTCATCTAATTATACTAGAGATGTTTTTGATATTACTAGGTTTCAACATGCTATAATAGAAAGTTTTTCAGAGGAAGTATATTCCAAAATTATTAACTGATAATCAATATAAAATTAATTTTATATTTATCATCATTATCAAAGATCTTCGATATCACTTGCTAATACTAGTTTTCCATCTCTCTTAACACCTAATACTGTGGGATTTTGTTTATCGAAACTATATACAATATTATTTTCATCTACTAAATAGTCATTACCATTTATTTTTTCATGCATTGTTTTAATATATTGATCACTATTTTTATATTTCTCCTCATCGTCAATTCTACCAAATTTTAGATTACCTAAATGCTTTCCACAATATTCATTCGTATCTTTTCGGCGTCTTGTACATTGACACCCATCTGCTTTCTTTGCCATACATAGTTCATCTTTAGACAATTGCTTATTTTTCTTTCGCTTTTTTTTCTTAACTACTGATGTGGTTTCTTCAAATACAATATCATTAATACAGTATTTTTCGTATAGATCTTCGGTAGATATAGATTTAGTTCCATCTTTTATTGAATATTTCTGAGAGAGATCTTTTAACATCTCTTTCACTTTATTATTATAAACTGACATTAGTCCATCGACTATAAAACCATTACTCATTTTTTCAAAACTCATCTTATATATATAATTATGATTCAATATTCATAAATATATAATCAAATTTAAATACCCCTTAAAAGAAAGTTTTATCATACTTAAAAGGCTTAAGGAGACCTATTTATATTAGGATTAAATATTTTAGTATGTCCCAAAAAACCTTTATAGAAACATTTATGACAATTCGTAAACGATGACCAACTTATATATTTTATATTATCTTTCCCTTTTCTCCACCTGCAGACTTTTCTACACTTCATACATATTAGATAATCTTTATCTCTGAAATAACTAAATATAATACGTCTTAAATCTGGATTATTCATAACTTTTTCCATATTATAATTGTAATATTATTATTGAGTCATACATTCGGGAGGTCCATCATTTCCAATATTGTGCTCATTTACATCTTCTTTAGTTAAATCTTCTTCATACTTTTCAAGATTATATGTTTCCACTCCTGATACAATTCCTATATTAGTTTTTCTTTTAGGTAAAAGCTTATTTAAAAGTTCAATACGTTGCCCATCTAACTTATCTGGGAATATAATATCGAATTTTATTATCAAATTACCAGTGCTACTACCTTTAGTAAAGCCCATGTTTTTAATTATATGTTTCGTTTCAGGTTTAATTATATAGTCGCATTTAATACCTATATTTTTTCCAGAAGGATGTTTAATTGTTGTAGATATACCACATAATGCTTCATTTAATAAAATTGGAATAGTTAGTATTAAATCATTACCTATTCTTTGTCTATTTTTTTCACTAACTTCTCTAAAAATAAATATAATATCACCAGGTTCGGAATAATTATCACTTTCGTCACCTTTACCTTGGACAACTATATACTCACCATCAGTTATACCTCTCTCTATAGGAATTTCAATATATTCCTTATTACTTACATATTTATTTCCTCTACATTTAATACATCTATCCCCGGGATTAATCCAAGTTCCCTTTCCACGACATTCATTACACGGTATTTGTTGTCTTGAAATCATTGGTCCCATTTGCCTTGTCATGGTAACGACTCCCGTTCCATTACAAGAATTACATCTATTAATATTCCTACCTTCTTTCAACCCACTAGATGAACAGTCGCTACATCCAATAGATCGTGTGATATTTAGTTTTTTTACACCACCATTCATCATTTCTTCAATGCTAATTTTTAATTCATATTTTTTACTTGGTCCTTTCTTTTGAGAAAAACCACCACCACCCCTATTATTAAACATACTAAACGGCATGCCACCCATGCCACCCATACCACCCATGCCGCCCATGCCACCAAAAAAACTCTTAAATATATCTTCAGGATTAACACCAGCTCCTCCCATACCATTATTATTTAATCCCTCTTTTCCAAATTGGTCATATGTTTTTCTTTTTGAACTATCACTTAAAATTTCATAGGCTTCAGAAACTTCTTTAAACTTTTCTTCTGCTTCTTTATTACCAGGGTTTTTATCAGGATGATACTTTATTGCCAATTTTCTATATGCTTTCTTCAAATCAGTTTCTGACGCATTCTTTTCAACTCCTAAAGTTTTATAATAATCACTCATTTAATACTATTATAAAATTTTGTTTAAGTATTTAATATTACATTCTTCTAACAGCAATTTCAAACTTATTTAATTTGATCATACAATATGGACAATTAAATGGTCCAATAGCATTACCTGACATTTGTGCAGAACATTTAATATGTTCTTTAAGGCACGTAGAATGAAAATTATGTTTATATAAATTTAATTTATTACAACTAGTTATTTTATCGCCTTTTTTATAATGTTCCATACAAATCAAACACGAGGCATTAGAAATTATATCCAAAGATTTCCTAAAATTAACTAGATTTTTACAATTCTTTTTTAGATAAACAACATCTGATTTATAACTAAAACCACTACGGAGTTTCATTTTTAATTATATCAAATTGATTAATACTTAAGTGATTATTAGAGATAATATCTACAATTTTTAAAGCGGTGTAGCAATATATATATGGATTAAGATTCCATATTTGTGGATAAATCCAAAAAGTTACGTCAATAAAAGGCTTATAAAAAAATTGAATTAATCCCCCAAATGAAAATGACTTATTTCCTAAATGATTAGTTCTTAGCCATATATTACCCATACCTCTTCCATATTCCAGAGACATAATATACATCAGCAATATTATAGGTGTATAATATAATGTATTACTACTAATACTGAAATAACCCAGAATACTCATTATATAATATAGTATTATAGAATTTAAATAATCTAATTCTTTTACCTATTGTTATTTTTATATCAACTCTATAAATATTGTTATATTGTAATTGGTAATTATTTGAACTGTAAATCCCTTTTTCATTGTTTAATTTACCTATATCTTTAAAATAAATACAATTAAATATTCGGTTATTTCCATTGTGTTCAATTTCATTGTAATAATAATTTGGTCTTATAAAAATAGTATTTTTACACCCAATTAATTTTTCATATTTATTGACGATAATAATATTATTTTTTTCAATACCATCAACTTTCAAGTCAAATAAATTAATAAATATTATATTAAATCCTAATGCTCTATAGTAATAACAGAAATAATTGAAATTATCACCAATATCTAATAATATAGTCACTATTATCTTTTCCTTAAAATAATTAATCTTATTAATCAAATCCTCTATATTATCATCATTAAACTCTTTAAAATTAATTATAAATTTATCTATATTTTCATATTCATATTTATTTTCATTAACCGAGTTGTAAATTTTGTAAAATTCCCCATTCTTAGTTTCTATTTTTAAATTTTTATCAGGAAAATCATCTAATTTATAATTTATACTCTTCAATTCATTAATAGAATTAAATATCCAAATATTATTAAAAGGGTATGAACGTTTGATAATATCAATATTCTCAGATTCATATCTCTGTTTTTTGATTAAAATATTATTAAAGGAGTATTCTTTATCGGTTTTTTTAAGTAAAACAAGATGATTATCACTCGAATATCTATCAACATCTAATGATATATCACCAAATTTATTATTTATTAGCTTTATAAAATCAAAAAAATCTCCATTAACTTTATTTCTTAGTTGTGCACCAATTAATAAGTTGTTCTTTTTAAGTCCTATAGTTTCATTCGTAGTATTGTTAATGAATGAGTCTATAAATAAGTTATTGTATTCAGATATTTGACTAAAATAAAAAGTAATTATTAATAGTATAAATTCACTTAATTGTAAATTATAGTTTGAATAACTGAAATTGAACCAACTAAAATATATATTAAAATATTCTATTATCTGTTCATTGAGATAGATATACTGAAAGTGTTCTAAATATATTAAATTTTTAGTGCATATTAGTATATCAGATGAATTATATTTATGCAGAGTATTATTGAATACTTTAGATAAAAACCATGTTATCGAATTGGTTGTGAATTTTTGATATTCATATTCTTCCATATCTAATTTTATATTATCTGTTGAATTATTAACATAAAAGCAGTTATACCGTTCTTTAATGTTGTACTCATTATGTAAAATGTAACATTTATTTATATCTACAGATTTAATAGGTATATTTTTATACATTTTATCAGTAAATAACATGTATTTTTGCTTATTATTTTCATCATATAAATTATTATAAAAAATTCTTAAACAATTCAAATATTTTACAGATGATGTAATTAATAATTGAATATTTGAATTACTTAATAAATCATGATATGCATTTACACTAAATAGACTGGCTTCATTTTTTATAACTAATACTAATGTATATTTAGGTATATTTATAATTGAAAATCTGAATTCTTTAGGTAATATAACAGGTAATTTATATTCAACTACTGTAGAAGCTATTTTTTGAGATTGATTCATATTAGTATAACCTAAATTATTTATATTGAATCTATTACTATTAATCTTTATTCTAGTTCTTATATCAAATATATTATTAGCTAACATTACTATTAATTAATAATTTATTTATAATTTTAATACTCACATTTTAGTTTTTAAGACCTCAATAATTAACTCTTTAATCATAACTACATCTTCTAAATCTACCATTTCAAATGGCGAATGTATATATCTTATAGGAGTTCCAATATATTGGACCATTGAATTAAATAATTTCGAATAAGTTTTAGAATTAGATGCTCCATATCCAGAACTAAACACTAGTTGAGGATAAATATCTATTTTTTTACCAATTTCTCGTATTTTTAATCCGAATTGATAAGTATCTTCATAATTTCTTGTGAGAATAGGACCATTACCTAAGTTTATATCGCCAATTAATTTATTTGGTATCCCAACTTGATCAGAAGAAGGACTTGAATCTAAGACGATTATATAATCGATTTTCTTATTAAGATTAGTACTAAAACTTCCTAATCCAATCTCTTCTCTTGACGAAAAATGAACAATAAGATTGTAATTTAATTCATCAATATTACTATCAAAATATTTCATGATTTCATATAAGTTAAATCCACTAATTTTATTATCTAATCCAGAAGAAACAACTTTAGTATCATTTAATATTGAAAAATTCATATCAAACAATATCACATCTCCAGGTTCTATATTTAAATCCACCATCTCATCATACGTATATCCCATATCGCAATATCCTATTCTTCTATCATTTGGACCATTACCAAGTCTCAAATGGGGAGGAAATGAACCAATCACACCCTGTAAACCACTTTTCATATGTGTTACACTATTTCCAAGAAGAATATCCATATCAAATCCCACTGCTTTTACAATAAGTTCTCCTGTATCTGAGATTTTTACTACTCTTAAATGAACCTGATCAATATGAGCATCAAGTAAGATGGTTTTATCCTTCTTTAAATTGGAATAAAAAGTAACTGAACCATCATTTGCTTTATCCTGTTTGAAATTATTGAATTTCATGCTCATTACATAATTACTAAATTTTTCTTCATTATTAGAAGGAGATGGGGTCAAGCACATTTTCTCCAAAACATCTAAACTGAGATTTTCCATTATTAAAATATAACAATATTTTATTTGTTTTTATTTAGATATTAAAATATTTAATAAGTTATGTATTCATTAAATCAAAATAATCTAGTTATAAGATTTAATAAAATTAATGATTTCACTTCCTATTTAAAAATTATTAAATCACTAATGTTTATTGATTACAAATCTAATATTATGAAAAAACGGATAGAAATATCATTAGATTTATTGGTTATTCTTGATAAAATTAGTGATGCTTGTTTACTTTATCGATGTGTAAATAACTTTAATAAAACACTTAATTTAAATAATTTACAAGTGTCTGATATAGATATATCAAATATAGTGATTTTATATAATAAACTTCATGATAAATACCTGATTTTAGGTATTAATTTTGGAGGTGCAACTAATAATTTATCTGATTTATTTGATAAATATTTTGGTATAAATCTTAACTCTTTTATAGATAACCTACAATATCTATATTTTATAGATTCTCTCAACGAAGAAATAGAACAAAATTTATCAGAATCAATTTTTAAATATGATATATCATTAGCGTGTGATAAGATCCCTACTAATAAATTTTTGCCAATAATTACTATGAAAACAAAATATTCAATCTTTTTATCAAATGCATTATTTTTTATTCAATACAATATTGAAAAAATATCCAATTCAAATTATATAATTATATCAAAAAATGGCTTCAATTCCCATTTTCTTGATAAAGACTATATATTAACTATAAAAAATTATGAAATAATTGGTGAAAAAGATAATAGTGGTATATCAAATGGTAGTAAAAATCTAAATATAATAAAAGAATTATTTAGTAAAAATTATACTGGAATTAAAGATATAGATATAGATTCAATTTATCAATCTTACAAATATATAATCTTCAATACAAAATTCCTAGTAACAATTATAGATAAACTACAACAAAAAGATATATTAGAACTAAGTATAATATGTAATTATTATGATAAATATTAACTAATTTATATTTACAGTATTTGTTTTTTTGTTATTTAAATTTGATACAAAACATTCTGAATTTTAAGATATAAAGAATAATGAGTTTTGATTTTGATGAAATAGTTCCTCTTGTAGGTAGTAAATTTTTAGATATTGTTCCTAATAAAAATGATAAAGAATTAATGCTAATAAAAGAAGATAATAATAAACATGATTCTAATGCTATAGCAGTTTATAGTAAGAGAGATGGAATATTAACTAAACTTGGCTTTATTATTAAAGATAAAAATGTGGAAATAAGAAATATTATGGATAGTATAAAAACAACTAAACTAATCAGGTCTGATTTTAAAAGTAATGGTAGATATTACTATTATGTAGCTATAAATTTACATAAATGAAAATAATTATATAACAATAATATAAGTATGAAAGAAATACTAGCAATTTTTTTATGTGCATTTGTT
>Ga0209092_10002581_pt1 | contig 16549 bp, 14 predicted proteins | sample FraStrMetagenome_FD_187446 | JGI IMG/M metagenome (GOLD analysis project Ga0209092, IMG submission 187446) | Marine eukaryotic phytoplankton communities from Arctic Ocean - Fram Strait ARC3M Metagenome (SPAdes) (version 2) | ecosystem: Environmental > Aquatic > Marine > Oceanic | place: Fram...
GCTCTTCAATCGATTGCGCAACAACAAAATATTCGCACCTCCTGACAAATTTAGCTCAGATTTACATTTTAGACATCGTTACGGACAGACGTACAAGAGTAAGGCCTACATGTATTTTGAATTTAAATCTCGCACTGTAATTGCTATACTTCTCTCCTCACGATCGCTTGTAATATACATTTCAACGAGACATAGATGGAATGCAATCATCACGACTTGTATCAAACTGTACAGAGGAAAGCTACTCCATATATAAGAATTTACCGATGGATCATTTGCCTCTGAAAGATTCTGCAGGCGATATCTCGGTGGCCGCTAACGGGGAAGGGATAGCCATGAACCATCAACAAGAAGGATACGAAGAAAGCAATAAGGTACGCTGAAATTCGAAATAAGGACGAGAGTCAATCAAACCAAAAATTTATCGTGCGGTAATGTTTCAACATTCCTTAACAAACTATAGGAGGTTGGGCCGATTAGTCCTGTTCTTGTTTCTGTTTAAAGCGTTAACGTTTTTTCTGTCTTTATTCAAAATGTTTGTAGGAAAGATTACAAGGAAACTTTCAAGATAACGTTGTAATGGAGAGTAGACTCATACACGATGATGAAAAGCAATCTAAGAAAAGTGAAGGTGTATGTACCGTATTATCATCAGAATTGAAGAAGGGTAGACAGATACCGGTCCATATTGACGGGCAGGAGGATCGTAACTCTGAAAAAGTTCATGTTTCTGACAACCGCAGACACTATTCATTCTCTCCTCCTTTGTTTTCTATGCCTTCTCCCGCTATTCAATTCCAGGCCACACTTCCGTTGACATTTAGAATGAATGACGCCGCTGCCAACGGATACAGTTATCGACCAACAGAAGTGAAATTGGATCCATGTAAACATCCTCAGAAGCTGGACAATGCTAACACTTACAACGTTACATGCACATGCAAAAACTCGAAGTGCCTCAAGTTGTATTGCAAATGCTTTGCGAATCAGTCAAAATGCCATAATCAATGCAGGTGTCTTAACTGTATGAACGACGACAAACCAGAACATCAGAATGCGTTTGACAAAGCAGGTACGATTTAATCCTTTAATTTCGGTCAGTAGATTCATCTCACAACTTTTCTTTCGCTTTAGTTTCCATCTTACTCCACAAAAATCCCGCTGCATTTCAAAGCAAATTTTCTTCTAAGGATACAGGTGAAAGAGAAGGTGGAGACGATACAAGAATCGTAGGAAAGGGTGCTCATAAGTTTGGTTGTAAGTGTCGCCGATCAGGCTGCCTGAAGAAGTATTGTGAGTGTTTTAATGCTGGTGTTAAATGCAGGTAAGTGAATTTTATTGCTATCAGAAAATTTTATGACGTAATCTTCTATTTTCAACTTTATCTTCGCTGTTTTAGTACTTCCTGTCGATGCGTTAATTGTAAAAATGGAACAAATATTATCTCTTTATTTAATTCTGAACCAAAAAATTCTAGAGGAAATAGCGAAGTAGCGAGTGCCTCCCCCGCATCTAGAAAGATATCGAAAGACAAAAAGAATCTGAGTAAGCAAACCAAAGCACATAAGCCACCAGAAGCCAACGGAAAGCCAAGCAAGCTCTTTTTGCAACTAAAGCGTCGTGCGAACAATAGAATTAGAATAGAATCAGAGAACAAAAATGCGCGGCTAGACCAATTATGTCAGGGAAATCAGTCACCTCATGCGGATGCATTCAATGCTGCACAACATTTAACTTTGCTCAGGCATTCGCCTGAGAAAATGTCAAAGAGTTTGTACCCGGATAAAGTATCTTCATCGTCAACTAAAAACTATGATAATGTTGGTTCATTGCTCATGGCTGCAGCAATGGCGATGACAGAACTTGGTGATAAGAACTCGCAACTTCCATTCGAAAAATCCAATTACGATGTTTCCTTGTCAGTGTCGTCTGGAATGGATACAAATAAACCAACCCAAATCGATGGGGTACATCTCAAAGGGAAAATGGTCACTCCTCAGGATCCAATATAGATGAAGTACCATGGGCATTTCTTGCCTCTTCTAGTTCTACTTTACTGACAAACAAGTTGTTGTCTTTAACGGATCGAAGCAATTATTCGTTTACTGTACTTCTTGTACTAAAGTATTGTATTTTAAAGATGCATTGTTGATAGAAATAACCTCGTCCATTCTTTCCACTTTTTCTTGCTCATGTATTGCAGGTGAACACTGGCGAAAGCTGTCCACCAGACAAAGCTAGTTTTGCTTGAGCTCCGGGCCAAAATGTAACAGTATCAGATATGATCTCTTCAGTGGGCACACAATATAGAATCAGCAAGAATGGCTGATGACACGTGCTCTCTTCAGAGGTGTTGGTATCGCTATGGTCGAAGAAAAGTGAGCCTTAAAAATATTTGAAGGACCCATGCATATGTTTAGATTTGCACACCATTTCAAACAGTTCTACCACTTATGAGCAAAAAACGGCCATGCACTCGTGGCATGTAAGTGGGCATCCTTCGTTGAACTTAGGAGAATGAAACTAATTTCAATTTCCATCAATCATTCTACCCAATGACTAATTTTCCCTTTCTCGGTGCAGACCGATAGTTAAGTTGCAAGAAACTAGGGAAATCAAATCAAGGAAAGAAATGTATGAAAATAGTTTCTAATTCATATCAGCACCTACACATTCTAAATAAACCACGAGAATCGATAACGATCAAAACAAATGTTTGTACTTTTGTAAATGAAGGAAAGAAACTCCTTAAAATTATCTCCCAATTACTATAAAAGTTAGAAGAAGATGGAATCCGCTTTAAAATGGGCCTACCGCTTGCTCTGCAGCGTCGCTGATGATTGGTATACCCCTGGCGCAATATAATAATAGATAAAATACTGAGTTGGAGCAACCAAAACGAAGGATTAGTGTAATAGTGAACATCACTTATAACTTACCTTGGAGTCTTTCCGGCTAAGTTGGAAACAATACTATATCCACAAGCAGCTGCATAACAGTAAAATATAAAGTTTGTTGCAGGCTCGACAAGATATAGTGGTGTATTCTTTGACATCGCCGATCCAATGAGGTCGGGGAAAATTAGTACAATATCAATTAGGATGGCTTGCTGCATATTAAACCTCACACCCCTCGACAATGATGTGTCTCTACTAAGAAAGACCAACGCCAAAAAGAGACCGAAACCGAAAAAAGGGATTGAGTGATCCAATTGGACAAATGGCCCGACAAGTATCTGATCCAGCACCTTCAAAGGAGGAATTCTCATGAAAATAAATCTCCCAAATTGATCCCCATCAGTGAGTGGCAGAACGTAGGGTAAACAAGAAAGAAATCTATCACTCAAATTTAAATCACCGTCATCATCTTGGTCAAACATTCCCATCTTTAGAACAGAAAGGGGCCTATTGATCGCTTTCCCCTGATGAACTCCAAACTCCCGGATATGAGAGGATGTCGACGTTGACAGAAAATCATTTCGTAGAGGGACTCGCGTAGGCACAAAACCAGCGGCACTCCACACAATTGCTCCAAGCGTGATTATTAAGAAGTGCACAGATTTCATTTTGGGTAAACAATATCTAATCCTTGATTTCCAAAGCTTAAATTACTCCTCAAATTCAATGCCTTGAACTTGTATTAATACATTAAAATGTTGGAAGTGGAAAAGAGGTTGCGTGTTGTGCTGTTGTGCTTCGTCAGCAACACCCGACATCAACGCATAGTGTTCTAATTAGCTTAGTCTTGACATAGCGCGCAATCATACCGACATACAATTGTGGGAAATACATGTACCGGTACATGTATTAATACGTGTATGATATATAAATATAATTGCGACACTTGACATATAAGGCATCTGGCATATCTCAATATTGGCGAACATCGGAACAAAAGTTCCAAATTTCGAATGTGAAAATGAGAAAGGAGGTGATCTCTTTCATTCGAAAAGCGCGGAGGAAGATGAATTCATACGCTAGCATTACAACGTGAAATAATTTTTGCAATTTACAGAAAAGCAAGAGTGAAAAACCGATCGTCAGTATTTGTAGTCTCAAGTATTTATTCCTCGAATTTCATTAGTCAAGGAGGAAGATGCAAAGATCAAATAGCTTTTATTACTGGAACAAAGAGCAGGTAAGGTAGAGAGTTGGAAACGAAAACTAACCAGCTCTAATCTTTAGAACGTATGAAAGTTTGAGTTTCTATGTCTTACTCTACCTCTTTTTCAAGGGGCCTACAGTTTTGCTTGAGCAAAACTTAGCTGCTCATATCAGTAACAACGAGCAACGCCTTGATAAGAAGAAACAAGGGCTGAAAGGAAGTTTTAGCAGTTATGGTTCGTGGGAAACGTCATCCAGTGGAACAAACAAAGTAATAAAAAAATCGATAAGATTTCAAGTTATCGTATGGACCATCGAACGACCGGATGTCAGCCTTAGTCAAGTTATCATGAAATTCCGTGTTACTCTCTTTTGGAATGTACATATAGATATTTTGAAAAAAGAACAAGAGATTGACTTTCAGACTGGGAGTTGGCGTATGCATGGAAGGAGTAAGGCAATTTTTTGCAGTGGAAATGTTTTGGAAAAAGGATCTTCAAATGAAATGCTTGTAGATGTGCCGCCACTTGCAATCCTGAACGCAAATAGTTTTCAGGCTATAGGCACACCAGAAGTTTTATTGCTTCGAGAAAAGGATGGGTTAATGCGATGGTCTTGCCTATATAAAGCAACGCTCTCGCAAGCTGAAATGACCGTAACAAATTTTCCTCATGACACTCACTACTTACGCATACAATTGGGAATTTTGCAAAATCGACACGCTGGTGCAATGTGGGATCGAAATGTATGGAATTTGAATCTAGCAACGGAGGACGATAGTAGGGGAAGTACAGGCACGCCGTATGGTTTGGTAGTTGATAGGTTGAAAATCCCCGAGTTTACGATGGGAAGTGAGGGCGCACAGTTCAGCTTTGTGGACTTACCGCGGGGGTTTCAAGCCTTTACTGGCACAAGAGACAACAAGGAAACATGCTTACATGTCAGCATCAGAGTAAAACAACAAAGCACCTATTATGATATAAATATTATTCCATTGGTGACTGTAATTACTGCTGTGGCAATAACAGCCTTACTTGCTTTAGACGCAACGAATTTTTTTCAAAGAAGTCTTCTGATGTTAAACTGCGCATTTGTGGAAGTTGGTTTGAGGTGCGTCTTACATTATGCTAATAAAGATAAGGGTGTCCTTCATATTATAACCGTTCTGTAGAATGAATATTGACAACCGTTTGCCGCGGGCAAGATACCAGATTAAGTTGCAGAAGATTCTTAATCATTTTTTCTATATGCCACTTTTCCTTGTATTAGAGAGTGGATGTTTACACCTGCTTATCAAAAATAATCTCTTACCTACGGACTTAGCAGATACTCTTGACTGCGCAGCAATCGTATTAACATCATGCTATGTCGTTTTCTTGAATCGCGTGTACTATAAAAAGCCAAAGTCATTAAGTAGAAGTAAAAAAATTTCGTCGAACAGATCCTCGGATGTTAGACTGGACCCATATGTTGTTATGAATGCTTAGGTAGGTATTAACCTTAAAATGTGGCAGAAGCATAAATGTTTCGTCGACTGGTGCGGGCGTTTTGATGACAACGGACAAAATAAGTACATTTGTGTACAGATTAAAAAGAAACTAAATTCTTTCAGTTTGATTAGGATTGTCATTAATTTTTGGAATTACACAACACCTCATAATGTTCCATTTCCTTCTAGTAAATAGACGGAATGCGCTATAGTCAATAGGTAACACGAAGTTATTGAGCCTGATCAAACAAAGCATGTAATGCGGAGCGTACTTGCTCAACCATTGACATGAAGGAGAGCTTTACAAAATTTGAAGGCGCAAAATAGAATAAATTATGATGAATATAAATCTACATTTCTAGTAGTGCTATGGCCATCATATAAAGAGGGTTTCTACGGACAAATGCTTAGAAGGTATTGTTACCTTCAGAAACCATAATAATGGAATGTTTGGTCATGATGATGCAATATTTCACTTTCTTCTGCATCAGAACTTCGCACGTTTGATTGGACTCTGTATCGAACACTGTTCGTCGTCACAAGACAAACTAACAACCAAACTTTCATGTTCGTGGGAAGACCTCTTCATATTCTTCCTTTGCGCCGGTGTACTTGAGATTTTTTCAAAAGATATTTCTCTTGTGAGTTTTGATTTATGCTTGATGTGATGAGTAGATAAATATTGTTGTTGAACTTCTATGTCTGGTGTTGCGCGGTTGCAAGTGGTGATGTCACTGAAGATGGTAGAGTCAGTGTCTTCGTTAAATCCAAAACTTAGGACATCACCGAGACTCGCAGTTTCATCACAGTCAGAAAAATCAGTGACTAGCTGAGGTCTAGATTCGCTGCTTTCGTTTGAAAGTTTGCGCTCCCAATCTGAAAGTTTCTTAGCGTAAGATTGTAAGCGCGAATGATAGTGTGCCACTTCTGAAAGTAACTTTTGTTCACGCTTTTTCAAATATTTACGCTTCTGAGCGAAATCCATAAGAAGCTTCCCTTTCTTTTCACGGTAATTCATTTCACGTTCAGAGCAACGAATTTCGCGTAATGTAAGTTGTAGCTGTGGTAGACTTTCGATGTTTTCTACACGAGGCCGACGTGAGACATCGTGGCGGAGTAACCAAGCAATTGTTCTTTGCAAATCTTCAGAGTAGTGCATTGGACTATTATTTCAATTAATATGAGATTATTCGTTTTAAGCAATTAGAAAATGATCTAGCGTGAAACTTACATGGGTGGAATGATGCCAGTGTTGATTTTGGCTTTGAGTGAATCATGATCAGGAGCTTCAAAGGGAGGTGAAAGCGTACAAAGTTCGTACACAATACAGCCTAACGACCAAATATCTGATCTTTCATCATATTTTGAATCATTCACACGTTCAGGGGCCATGTAGAATGGTGTACCCATGCTCATACCGGTCGGCTTTGATTTGCCAGAGCTTGTAACATCCGCAAGTCCAAAATCACATAACTTGGCATTAAGGTCTCGGTCTAGAAGTATATTGGCTGGCTTCAAGTCGCGATGAATAATGACAGTACCATTCTTACTCCCATGACATTGTTTTAGAGCCGAAGTTATCTGTCCGAGAATTTTCCAAATAAAGTCCTCAGCTATGCAAAGACCCGCTTTCTTATAATGTCGAATGAGAGAAGCTAGATCGCCACCTTCACAATGCTCCATAATAATGTACAACGTAGCGTTGTCTTTGTCAACAATACGGTCACAATATCGCACAATGTGAGGGTGGCGACGAAGGTTTCGAAGAATATTTACTTCAGAAACGACTTGAGTTCGATCCTTCTTATTCATCTCGCCATAATTAAGTTGTTTCCATACAAATTCCCGATCATCTGATATCCGACGGACACGAACAATCTTACCAAATCCTCCGGACCCTATAGTTTGAAGGGTCTCGAAGGAAGATAATGATGGGCATCTAGATGGCAAGGAAGCATGAGTACTAGTTTCGTTTGTATTCATGGGTGTTGATGGTGCAGAAACGGCAGTTGATCGCATGATGGATGATGATGATGATTGTGAACTAAATTCTATATATATTGATCGAAGTAACGACAAAGATAACAAATAAGGATGTGGATGAACTATATATACAATGAATGAATGAATGAAGTTCTAAATGGAGGTAGCATATGATGTGATAAAAAGTGAATGATTATAAAGTGTAGCGATAACGACAGATAGCTGTGTTCGAAGCGTTGAACGTTGACTTTGTGAGATGTATGTTATATTTTGTGATCGGCGGTCGTTTTTCGCCGTGTGCGACACAAGCGAGCTACGCGAGAATCAACCGTGTTATGCTGGCAATTTCTGAGTGATAAGTAAGTGGAACGATTTATGGGGTCGTATATATTGTCCAATCTCATCACACATCGTTCGTAGACATTCGCCCAGAAACGTATCTCCGTGCGTTACAACTGAGGAAAAGCTTGCAATAATTCCCTTAACGAATAAGACATTAATTCGACATATACGAAACTGACAGATACGAATACATTACACACTATCTCATTATATGTCTCCATTGTCTTTACGAACACCCAACAGTCAACACCAATTGCATGTATGCACATAAACTGACATGGTAATGACATACTTATACAACGACGAAATAAGGGTTCAGGATATTGTCTTTGTCGTTGTGATACAACTTCGAAATATGAAATAATTTACCCAACAGCCAAAATCCAAAAAAAAAACCGCGATTTTTTGTGTATGCGAAAAATCTAAGTTAGTACTCTTCTTACGAATTTCATCAACGTAATTATCGCAATACCGGTACACTTGTACATGTACATGTATCCAAACCTACTTCGTGTATTTTACGTTTTTCGACAATGAGAATGAGGGAGTCAACATGTACAAATAAAATTAATTATATTTAGATATAAAACGAGCTGTAATCGTTACGGGGTATACAGGATAGTGAGGTAAGTCTGCACGCGATTTTGCAAAGGTCAGCGCAACAAATCGAAATGGATTCAGTTAAAGGATGGAGGTTGGAGACATCTGTTGGAGGGACGATACTGTATCTCTTTACTGTGTACATACTTACACTTTACACTTGTCCTACATAGCTACCAAAGTTTTGAATGGTAAAACACTTTCTTATAATGTTGCGATTAATGAAGAGTATTCCATTGCCAAACGGCTTATCGACATAATGAGTGGAGCGAATGCTGAAAAATACTGATGAGACTTTTCTTTCTTAAACCCAACCAATATCTCCAATCCACACAGTGATTTCATTATACTTTAACCACACGGCAACAACGCTGCAACTTGTACAAACAACACAGGTATATTTTCGGCGGAAAAAGAAACCGAGCAGTCACATCTGTAGATCGAGAAAAATATGAAAACCTTGGCGTTGAATTTTTCTATTTCTAGGACAACCTCCTTTCCGCCGTAATCTGTCGAAATCATCCAGTTACCTACTTTCCCAGCGCTTAAAATTTTCAATAGTCTGTCGTTTTAAGAGCTCGTCCATTCTTCTCAATACTATTTCACGAAAGTAGTTAGTTGTTCGTTTATTTGGATCAAACAAACGATCTACTTTGTAATATGTATGAGGTAAAACAAATCTTTTGCTATTTCGTCGAAATTGGGGATACATGTGAGTCCTTTCTCTCTGTCGCGCTAACCTCTGTTTGGGAGTGGCCGACCTCTTAAGATATCTCAAATGAAAGTTAAACGGTGCACCCTTCTTTAATTCATGTTCAACACGACTTTTTCGGCGAGACTTATAAGGAGAATCAGCCCTATCCAATGGTTTTATTTCAAATTCTCCTTCTCTGTAATACAGTATATCGGCCTCATCTTGAAAATTTGCAGAGCCGCGAACAATCGAATCATTTAGCGTTTGATCTAGATAGTTATCAAAATGAGAATTCCATCTTCTCTTCCATGATCTTTTCAGATGATGCTCGAAACCTTTCTTACAAAGGGCGCACCTGTCTGGCGCATACTGCTCACATGGATAAAGCATCTCAAGCAAAGAGTGCTTGGGTATTCTCACGTACTTTTTCCCGTACTTTCCTTCGATTACTTTACCTTTCAGAACATGGTTGCATACTTTATATTTTGCGAAGGATATCGGATTCCAGAAAAAGAACGAGCAAGCTTCCACACTTCCCGACCGAAAGAATGAATGTATCAGATCTAAGGTAGTAGACGTATCGACATGTGCTCCTATCGTCGCCTCAATTGCTCTGCCCTGAAAGAGAAGCATGCAAATCGGCACGGCTACCCGAAAACAATTTCTCATTGTATATTTTCAAAATCAATTGGAAGCATTAGCTTTTCAAAACAAATAGTCTTTTTAATAAATTATTTGTAACAATAAGGCGTCAATAACAGTGTTAATACCGGAAAGTAATTATTACTCTTTATTTCGAAGCGTAAGTTTTGTAGAACACTATGAGAAAGGAGAATGCAAGTGTGGCAGTGCGGGTGCACGAGTACATGTCGAACGAGGAAACTCTCTTCGCCAGCGCTAGTCGAAGTTGCCTGCGCCAGTTTCTTTTCCACTCTCTCTTTCGTATTTTTGTGTACATAATGTATTTAATACATGTACCAGAATTATTTCCGAATATATGGATAATTGTCATCTGCGAAGTTTAAGCTAAACTCGATGGCAGCCACTCGGCCTCCTGATTCCTGATTTTGTACGTCAGAAAGTGAGGAAGGACGAGAATGTGTTTTGTATCATCATCAACAACATTCACCTTTTGATTTTGATGATCAAGGTTCGGTATATTGCCTTCACTCGTTTCGGATAAAGCTCCATTTTTCCCAGCCGACAAATATTCTGTAATAGAAGGTTTCTTTGAATATTGAAAGCGTAATGGTTTCTTTTCGTGCTGCGACACGTTTCCTAGTTTTGTGCTCATGTGCCGGCCAACTTCATGCTTTCTCAACATGCTCGTCGTTCACAAGCCGATCGGGCCAAATGAGTCTTTATCGAGGGCCTGTGAAAAAGAGTTATGGTTCAAGTAGAACTGGTTTGAATATGATGTTTGATCAGCTTGCAACAGCGATTACGGATGTGACAAATTCCGCGTTTGGTGGCAAGTCGAGGTAAGGATGGGAAAAAGGATAAACCATTCCCGTCTTACATGGTGGAGTCTAACCATTTTATTAAAGGATGACTGAAAAGGGTATTGAGGTTGCTTTGAAAGATGTCAGAAGGGCGTTGCTTGACGCAGATGTTAACGTCGATGTGGCAAATACGTTGATTGAGGGAGTGAAAAAGCGAAGCATCGGCAAGGAAGTAACTAAAGGTGTCTCTGCAAACCAACAATTTGTTAAGGCTATTTACGATGAGCTTCTTGATGTTATGGGTGGTGATTCTACGATAGATACGATGAATACAGGATCTTCGTCAGCACCTGCGGCAACGCTGGCAACTGGTGCAGCTGGGGAACCCGCCGTTGTCCTCCTTGCTGGTTTGCAAGGTGCTGGAAAGACCACCGCCGCGGGAAAGCTTGCTTCTTTCTTGAGTGAGAGGGAAGTGGATTATGATGCAATGGCTGAAATGGATCCGGAAGAAGCGTCGAAATTGCTTACCACTCGTATGCCTACTCGAAAGAGAAAAGTGCTGTTGTGCGCAGCTGATGTTTACCGACCAGCAGCAATTAAGCAGCTTGAAATTTTAGGAAAGTCTGTAGGAGTGGAAGTATTCAGCATGGGAACTGAGGTAGATCCAGTAGATATTGCCCAAGCTGCTGTAGAAAAAGCTAAGGTAGAAGGTTTCGATACTGTGGTAGTAGATACTGCGGGACGTCAAGTTATCGACGCTGATTTGATGGATGAACTTCGACGTATTAAGGAAACAGGTAAGTGTCGCTTCACGATCAGACCATACTAGTTGCCCATTAAAACTTTCCTGATGAACAATTCAAAAGTTACGCCACAGGAAACGCTTCTTGTAATTGATGCAATGACCGGTCAGGAGGCAGCCAAGTTAACAGCCTCTTTCGATGAGGCGGTCGGAATATCCGGAGCAATTTTAACCAAGTTAGATGGTGACTCCCGAGGCGGTGCAGCAGTTAGTGTAAGAGGAGTTAGTGGGAAGCCTATCAAGTTCGTTGGTACAGGAGAGAAAGTTCAAGATCTTGAACCCTTTTATCCGGACCGTATGGCGTCGCGCATTCTAGGTATGGGTGATGTAGTTAGTTTAGTAGAGAAAGCCGCAGCCGAAGTTTCCGATGCAGACGCCGCAGCAATGACAAAGAAAATGATGGACGCAACTTTTGATTTCGATGATTTTATGAAGCAAAGTGAACTTATTACCAAGATGGGGAGTTTTGCTGGCGTCGCAAAAATGATTCCTGGAATTGGTGGACAGATCGATACAAGCAAATTTGCGGAAGTCGAAGGGCGGCTCAAGAAAAATAAAGCGATGATTTCGAGTATGACAAAAAAGGAGAGAAAGACTCCTGAACTTCTTATCAAAGATAGGAGTAGTCAATCGAGACTTCGTCGAATAACGAAGGGATCCGGAACAACTTATGAAGACGGCGCGCAATTCGTAGGCGAGTTTCAAAAAATGAGAACAATGATGAGTCGCATGCAAAAGCAAATGGGAGGTAACCTTTCAAATGACGATGATAATCAATCAATGCCGATGGGCAATAGAGCACTTCGTCGTGCGGCGAAGAAGAAAAAGAAAGGATCACGTGGTGGTGCACGTGGGTTCGGTTAAAAGTTATAATTAATGAATACTGGTATCAACGATTATTTTTGTGACGAGGTCTTGAGTATGAGACATGAGACAGGTTATCCTTCTTATCGTAACATAAGGCATCGATTGCCTCAACACTTCTGCACTATCTAATAAATGAGTATCGATTTACGTGTGTTCAATGTACAAGTTAAATTTTGTTAATTAACGTTTGACTTCTATCCCACCTCGAGAAGAAAAATTCTGATCAATAAATTTTGAGAACAATGTAAATGTTTTAAGTTAAGGTACAGCTCTACTTGTTTTTCATTGCTTGAATACGTACGCGATTAAGTTCAGTTCGCTTGGGCTTACTGCCGTATACCTACCATACGGGCAGCAGCAATAACAAAAAAAGATATCCCAGTAGTTGTGTATGCGTCGACATTGCTCACAGTCTCAGTGATTGCTGAAGGAGCAATTGTATTCATCAAAGAAACAGAGGAAGGAGCATTTGTACTTCCTTCTGGTTCAGCGGTCACTGTTGCTTTGAAAGGATCAGTTTGGGAAGTAATCTGTTCTACAACTCCAGTTGCAGACTGTGGCGAATCCGTTAATACTTGCCGTGAACTCTGCACAACTTGGGGGGCTTTCAATAACGAAATAAATGATTTACATGTTTGAAGAAGGAAAGGAACAACGTGCTCAACGATAATAGGATAAAGAATAAAAAGCAATGAAACAAGGACAGCTGTAACCACTATGGGTTGAACTATTGAACCAACATTTCTGACTTTACTCATGTTGGTGGACGACTGAGTCTCTGACTCGATAACAGGTAACTGCGACGAACGTCCAATACCTCCAAATCTAGGTATGAACTCGTGCCCCCCACCTCCACGTCTCTGATCCTGAGCAAGAAACGGCAATCTCGAAGGGTTACCAACAACAACTTGTTGATTTACATCGGAATTGTAAGCATCGTAGCTTTCACGAGAGAGCGATTCTGTAGCATCTTGCACAGCCAATGTAGCTGTCGGACCCACCTCACCGTCACCTATCGGGGCAGTACTGCTGTCGTCTGTTTGTCCGTCCGTGTGCAGATTCGACGTCACGCGAGATGCAACTGCAGCTGCTTCTTCGAACGACATCAAACCGTCACCTACAAATACGGAGGAGCCGCCAACTGCTGCAAAGGGACTGTTAGTTGATGATGTTGTCACGTAAGTTGAAGAGGAGTATAGTTTGGGCATCATTGTAGACTAAAATTTGAAGAAATAGGATGTCAGAAAGATGTACCGGTACTGTGTGTCCAAATTAGAGAAATTATGATCAAAAAGAGTGTGTAAACGCTTGTATCTCGTATTGTTATTTTTTCTGGGAATGTTGGTTGCTGTACGACCTACGTCACAAGAAAGTTTCGCTTGAGGATTCACAGTGCGATGTTTGATGTTTCAATAGAGTACGTAAGGAGTAAGGACTGCACACTGCACGTCCAGCGCGTCCGGATTCACCGGACACGCTCTGATTGGTGCAATGTGCAATGTGCAATACAGAATAGGGGAGGAAAAATTGATCAGGCGTCACTGAACTCGGCAGAGGGAGTTGTCGCAAGGGGACCGAGTTCAGAAAGGAAACGGGATCAACTTTTTAAATTAGCCGAGGGACCATTTTCTGCCAAGCTGTCTACGTCAAGAAAGAAAAACGTTGTGGAACATTACTTGAAAGAAATTATTTCAGCGCAACCTATCAAAGCAAAAACAGGCACAATAGAAATTTCAGTATAGAAAGGAATATTATCATTCATCGATTGGTTTATAGGGCTTCCGAGTAGGAAATTTTAGTTCGGCCTTGATACGCTTATGATGTTTCCTTTTCAACAAAAATATTACACAAGACAGACTTAACTTTTATGTAATGATGAACAAATATTGAAAACTGGATAAAAATAAATGTTAAAATGAAAAAGTAAAATGTTAAAAAAAAGTGAGGATGAGGGTGTAGTCGCAGAGGGACCGAGTTCAGTGACGCCTGATCAATTTTTCCTCCCCATAGAGTGTACATACGAGAACAGTTTATTTACAGATACTTTAGAGGCTATGAAGACTTATTCGATACTGCAAACTGCAACACAACACACAACCCAACACATCCTTCCCAAAACGACAGCTCGACCAAAACAAACAAGAAAAAACTACGCCGACCTGTATTTTTGTGAGCATTTCATCCCAACACCGCTAATCTATGTCCTGTCACCATGGTGAACTTGATTCTTCTCAAAAATTGTTTTGGCAGACAATTTAGCATTTTCTGGCATCGTACGAACAACGCAATTAATTTAAAATTCTCGAAGCCTTCACCATTTGCTAGAATCTCATGTTACAAGATGATTCTCCTCCTTTCATTTATGGGAGAAATTGCAGAAACAATCTCTGTCACTATTGCTTCTTTGTCGAGTGTCAAATACATGGTTACAGATTATCGTGGTCCTTCTTAACATATGACACAGAGAAGTAAATAATTTAAAAAATAGTCCTTCAATGCCTGTTTACATTCTCTATGCTATGAATGAATGGGTGAGTGGGATTGGGGACGAAATCTAGCAAATTGTCACCATAATCATTGAGTGACCCAAGATCGGCGAATGTGTATGATATTCGACCAGGACCCTGCTGGTTTGCATTGTTTTCATTAAGCCATTCCCTCAAATTTGTTATACCATTATCTCTGGTAATTGCATCTCGATACATATCGTTACTAAGGACAAAACCACCGCCTCCACCTCTCTTGAACGCTAATTGATCGGACCTTCTCGCTATTGACATTATGTATGCATCGTCATCATCAGCGGGAGGAGCGCAACACAACATCCCCGCTCGATGAAGATCCTGAAGAGCCTCCACTTGAGCTGTCATCGAATTTATAGATCCAATCATATTTTTCGGTTTCATCCAATATGCCGGGAGGACAACCATAACCCGACACTTGCCCGTCTCAATAAAATATTTTACTGCAATTTTGATACCCTCTACGTCAGCATTGTTCTTTTGTTTACCGACCACACTAGAACTCAACGATGATTTTTGATACATGGATGCTTTAGCTTCTGTGTATGAATGGGCAATATTGGCGCCGTCTACCACTACTAATGGCAACTGAGGGCCAGTTTCAACCCCTTCCATTCTCGATACTTCTTCGTCGGGGAGAAAGTTTTCATAGTCACGACTTGGATATCCATTAGAGCCGTAGTAATTGCTTGGAAGAGGCTGTTCCTCGAAATATTCGTGATCGATGTCCATCATTCCTTCGTCTTGTCTTTCACTACTCGAATCAGCATTTCCACCTATTACAAAATAAGTCTCCGACTTAGTAGATGTATTTTCCATCTTCTTCTTCTCCCAAATTTCGCTCAAGTTCCTTATGTTGGCAATGGATTGAAGAGATTCTTGTGGACGCTGGTCTTCACCAGGTTTATTGGAAATTGTAAAACTCATAGGCACTACAGATGAAGATGATACTTGCTCATAACTCTCATGCTTTAAATTTGTATAGCTACTACTTTGTTCCTGCAAACCCAGAACTATCGGTATACCCTCCTCGACAAGTTTCGGTCGACGTGACATATTATCCAATTACTCTCTTTTCTCTCTTGCATAAGGACAACTGAACTGCTGATATAACATAAAATGAATGAATCGGTAAGACTTATGAATACATGTATTAAGTAAGCAATAATAGCAACTACGTCTTCCAATGATTGGAATTTTTTCACCGATTCCAGTTGTGCTTTGCAAATATCTCGAAGTATCGGTTCTCGTTCAACGGTGTTGAAAGTTGAAAGTTCATTTTTTTACCAAAGCTCCGACCTTCGACAGACGACAGACGACAGACGACAGATGCTAAAGTTCGCGTTAATTTTTTGAGAAAAAGCACACTCTGGCAGATTTCAGAATTTAAAGGACCAGGGTTCCACGGGATTAAATTAAGTGGAAAAATCGTCCTTCAAAAGTGGTTTTTCCAAAAAAAAGAGAAAAATCACGAAAACACCAATTTTTGTTGCTAAAATCACGAAAACACCACTTTTGAATCGACATTTTATTTCGCTGTCTACATATGACAACCTCTATAAGTAATTTTCAACATTTTTCATCCTCATTTCAAATTTTTTTCTCAATAAATGACAATTTCACAAATTTATAAAACCATATATATTTTCCATTACTTATCGTAAAGATATTTTGGTCGTGTCATTGTTGCACATTCACCGGAAAT
>Ga0209092_10002582_pt1 | contig 16549 bp, 29 predicted proteins | sample FraStrMetagenome_FD_187446 | JGI IMG/M metagenome (GOLD analysis project Ga0209092, IMG submission 187446) | Marine eukaryotic phytoplankton communities from Arctic Ocean - Fram Strait ARC3M Metagenome (SPAdes) (version 2) | ecosystem: Environmental > Aquatic > Marine > Oceanic | place: Fram...
AGCTAAAGTTCCGTCTAAATCAAATATTACTTTTTTCATTTCTTTTGTTTTTAGTTATACTACTAATATACCACAAATATTCGACATAAAAAAGTATTTATGCGTTTATTTTAATAATTCTTCTAGTTTATTTTCAACGTCCACCATTTCATCAATAGTAAAAACGTCCATGTCATTAAACAACCAACCAGTGTCAGTCTCGACTAAAATAGTATTTGAAAACACTTCTATGTTTTCAACAGTGTGAATCGTTCTATCATCTGGAAATACAATGTAAGGTGCAGAGTCTATACGATAATATCGTTCTTCAATAGTCATCTTATCCCCAATCCTTTTCGAATGCATACCAATGATCAGCACCTGCACAATCTCTACATGCATCTACAACTAACGTGATCTTTTCTTCAATCGTTAATATTTTTAATACCGAAGGTATGTGCATCTCAATTAATTCATCGCTGTCGAGGTAAGTAGAACAATGTCTTGCAAGACCACTAATAAGTCTATATGCATTATTCTCAACTTCTTCAAATCGATAACCCCTGTGGTAATCACTATTTTTATCTTTAGTTGCTAATGAAAATAATTCGTCTAGTCCTATTAGATCTCTAACCTCTTGACAAATTTCTACGATAGCATCTTTATGCTTAAGAACTGCTCGATAGCCTTGGCCACCTGTTCCATTACATGTTACTTCACTTACTTTAAAATTATTCATATCTTTAACTTTTAATTATACTACTAATATACCACAAATATTTGATATAAAAAAATCCAGGGCAGTTTATTTTTAAAAGTTACGAACAATCTTAAATCATCTTTAAGAGATTAGAAGCCAGTAAAATTAAATAAAGACAAAATGCAATAGATAAGAACACATCTGTTGAATCTATTTTTCTAATAAATGATCTAATACTTTTCATATTATTGGATATTTTCTGATTCATTAGCCCACTCATTATCCTGTACTGCTGAACATCCAACTTCTATGAATTCGTTACAGTCCTCTTGAGTCCAAGCCGATGTAAACTCACCAGATAATTTAGTGTTGTGTCTTGTAGATGGTGATTCATTAGACTGATTAAATTTCTCCATGTTTTCCAATAGTTTTTCGTTTTGCTTTCCCATAATTATACTTTTAATTTACGTTGTTGTATTTGAAATACTTTATTAAGATTATTGATTGATTTAAGTATATAGCCTGATTCCATTTCAGTTTCGCAAACAACTGTATCGAAACGTGCTTCTACTAATTTTAAATACATGCGAGCACCTTTTAATTGTGTGTTGTTTTTACAACTCAAGATAACGTCGCTTGCTTTTTTACTAAGATCGAAGATCTCATCTCTATTTCTAGCGAATTCCATAATTAAGGTTTTAAATAGTTAAGTACAGAATCCCAATCTGGGAAAGTCTCTGTACCAAATTGAATTAGTTCTCCTCTAAATTCTCCGGCACCATTTTTAGTTCTATCATCAATGAGATAATCTCCAATGTTAAGGTGTTTGTTGTGAGATAGTATTAATCTTTTGTAAGCATTCTTACCAATGTACTTTTCTACCCACTCTCTTTTTTGCATCCAAACCCAAGGAGCATCCCATGGAGCAGTAGACAAAATATAGCAATCATATTTGTCAGATTCACAAAACTTATTAAATGCTTCAATCGCGCCTTTAATAGGAACTGCAGCTGAAAACAAATTAGGTAATTGTTCGATAGCATCATCAGCTTCAAAGCCTGCTACATATTCTTTAGGGTATTCTGCAATCCTTTTAGCTAAGTCAACTAAGACTCCGTCCATATCAAAATAAATTATTTGTTTAGTCATTTGTTTTAGATTTAAAGAGTTCTGTAGATTTTTGTCCAGGATGTAGTAGATACAAAAGTATCATAATACCAAACATCTGAAGAGGATTTACTTCATTAATGCCGTCTATTGCTGGTACAAGTTGAGTATTCCATAACCAAGTGGTTCCAAATACTGAGATTGGCAAAATAATGGCCAATGTTATTAAGACTTTTAAAATAGTTGTGTTCATGTTCTTTCTTTTAATATTACTTAGCTAATATACAACAAATAATTGACATAAAAAAATTATTTAGCTAAAACTTTCGGATTTTTTATTTTATATTTTCTGGACCATTCTTCAATGAAGTTAAAACCTATGCCCAATTCTACGATTTCATATTTATGATCAATGATAGGTTTAGTTGCCCTTAAGTTATTTAAAACGTCAACGTGTACGTTAGTAATAATCATATAATATGTGTTACTCTTTTTAGTTTTTCTATATACAGCGACATTAGTTGGCTTATCTTTTTCTAGCCAAGGTAGATTTAGTTTTTTTATTTCCATAATAATTGTACACAAATTAAAGCGAAAGCCAACGCCAAAGAAACCATCGTCTTGGTATTGATCCCTTCACCCATAAAATACCATGTTAAAAATGCAAATGAACAAATACCCATTGAAAATCCTATGAATCTTCCTGGCCATAATGCTCCGTCATAATACGTTGCTATAAATGCAGTCGCTCTAATAAACACATAACTAATCATAGTTCCGCCTATTACTGAAAGTAGCCACGGATTCTTTTTAGCCCATGGGGAAATAAATTGCCCATTAGTTTGAAACCATATACCGATTTGTCCCACTAAGAACAATAGCATTCCTGCTAATAATCCTCTCAAAACAATGTAGCTGTTTTAGTTAACATATGACTAATAAATGAATGTCTATGATGAGATGTTGCACCTTCACTTACAATAGCATCTCTGTGTTGTTTAGTTCCATAACCTTTATTAGATCCCCATCCATATGTCATGAAATCTACACTTAGATTTTTCATTAATCTGTCTCTTTCTGTTTTAGCCAATATTGAAGCAGCTGCTATTGAAACATATGTGTTATCTCCACCGACTATGGTTTCAAAGGGAATACCTTCATATCCATGAAATTGATCCCCATCCACAAGAATAAAATCAAAATCATTTTTAGCGTTAACCTCATCTAAACATGATTTCATACCATTTAATGTTGCTTTAAGAATATTAGTAGATTCAATTTCTTCTACAGGAATATGGACAATAGAATGAGCTAAACAGTTATCTAATACAAGCTGTCTGGCTTCTGCTCTTTGACCTTCATTGAGAAGTTTAGAATCTTTAATAAGTTCATGTTGAAAGCCATATGGCATAATGCATGCTGCAACAGTGACTGGTCCAGCAAGTGCACCTCTTCCAGCCTCGTCCAATCCTATTTCTATAATAGATTCATCACCAGTATGGCTGTGCTTTAATAATATTTGTTTCATGTATGTTTATTTTACTATTATACACAAAAATAAATAAAAGTTTAATGTTTAGGAGGTCTGTCCCATCTCATTTGGATTTCTTTTTGATAAAATCCACATTTTTTGTAAAAACCAACATTGGATTTACTACAGTTTAAAATGACTTTGTAACAACTTCTTTCCATTGCTATTTCTTTAAGGTGCTCTATCATCATTTGACCAATGCCTTGTTTAGATTCTAACTTATCTACTGCGACATCTTCTATTAGTCCCATTCTATTTCCACCTCTAATTACTTTATTAATAGTAATCAAAGAGGCTACACCTATTATATTGTTGTTTTTTTCAGCAACAACATAATATATTTTTTCATCATTTATGATATTCCACCAGTGCCTAGAAGTAGGCTCAGTGTACCCGAAATGTTGGCTATAAATTTCACAGATTCTCTCTTGATCATCCGCGGATGCCTTTCTTAAAACTATTTGATGTTGTTCTGGATTTTCCATCTGTCATATCTAACTACAACCTCTTGTAATATTTTAGCTCTAACAATATCCTTTTCAGTAAAGATATGAGTTCCTACACCTTTTACATCTTGTATTAAATTGATAAAGTCTGGTAAACTAACTTGCGAGGCCTGTATGTCTGCTTGACTAACATCACCAGTAACTACAACCTTACTTTTGCTACCCATTCTTGTTACAAATAACATCAGTTGTTTAAAGTTAGCATTCTGAGCTTCATCTAAAACCATCAATGCGTCGTCGAAAGTATCACCTCTCATATATGCTAACGGTTCAAATCTGATTATTTTCTTTTCAAATAGAGTTTCTGTTAATTCATTTCCTATGATTTTAACTAAATTAGATTTATATGATTTCATATATGGATCTACCTTATCTTCAATGCCTCCTGGTAAATGACCTAGCTTTTCACCAGCTTCTTGAATAGGCTTACACAATATGATTTCTTTTATCTCTTTGTTCTGTAACATTTGCAAAGCGGTATAGCATGCTGTAAATGTTTTTGAAGTTCCTGCAGGTCCATAACAAAATGTTATGTCATTTTTTAAAATCATGTCGACGTAATCTCGTTGTCCTGGTCTTAGTCTAATTGTTTTAATTCCTGCAGCTATTGATGATGCTCTAGAGGTTCTTGCCATGTATCTTTGTTTTTTTAATCGCCAGCCATAATGACCAACTCTTTTAATTTTAATAACTTCGTACACTTCTCATATTCTTCTAATGATTCGAAGTATTTAATCATTAGATCTATAAATTGAGATCTTTGTCCAATACCATGTGGTATTTCTACTATTCTATCACTGTCTTTGAACGCAATAAAACGATTGACAGATTTAGTGAAGTTCCTAGTTATTTGGTAATAACTGGCCCTCATTAAACTATCCTTGTCCGTGTTTGATATAAAATCAGCCATTGCGTAATTTAATTTTTTTTATTAATACTATCTTATATATTTAATAATCTTGGTATACTATACGGTATAGAAGACATAAAATATTAAGATATTTTAATAATACCTTTACGATTATTTTGTTTTCTTTTGCTCAATATACTGAGCTTTCTGCTTCTGAAGTCTTTTATTAGCAGATGGTTTGGTGAACTGTTTCCTATCTCTTAACTTGCGAAGTTGTTTGGTTCTGATGACCTTTGACTTTAACTGTTTTAAAGCCTTTTCTATATTTCCTTTATTTACACTTACTATTAACATACAATATCTAATTCTTTTTGTATTTCAAACAAAATAACACATTTTTCAAAATCTTCTTTGTTTTCGTAGTATGCTAGCATTGCGCTAATGATTGTATTTTTTCTTTCATGATCCATGTCAGATAATATGACATATGATGGATGTTTAGATATGGCTTGATATAATGTGTTAATAAAAAGATCTTCATTTTTTATTAAAATACCATCTATTAGATTATTCCACATTGACGATCTTCCGTCTAGCATATTATTGTTTAAAATTATTTTTTACTTTGTTTATATATTCAAAAGATTCCTCGTTTAAATCAGGATACGATGCTTTTAATTTACATAATAATGCACCTTTTTGTCCAGTACCATATATTGGATATCCTCTATCTTTAATTCTGAGTGTTTTATCAGGATGAGAATTTCTAGGAACATTGATGAATATTTGGCCGTCTGGTGTGGCCACCTGGATTTTAGTTCCTAGTATAATGTCAAACCATGGCATTGAAACTTCGATCCATATGTCATTATCTTGAATTATCCATTGACCATCATGTAATACATGTATCTTTATGATTAAATCTCCGTTAGGTAAACTGCTATTAAATTGATGAGGTTGACCTTTTTCTTTTAATCTAAATTTCTGTCCAGATTTAAGACCTGGTTTAAAATTCATTTTAATATCGTCGCCGTTTATATTGAATTGTTTAATACATCCATTGTATGCATCGTCAAATAAAACTTGCATGTCCATTACCAGATCCTGTCCCTTTGTTTGTGATTTACCTGAAAATGCATTACCAAACATCTGATCAAACATCTCAGACATGTTATGTCTGTCGCCACCTTTAAAAAAATCTTGGTATTTAGATTGTTCGTCGTATCGTTGTTTTGAATTAGAATTACCCAAAACTTCATATGCGGTTGCGACTTCTTTGAACCTAGCATCATCACCTCCGTTTTTATCAGGATGATGTTTTTTTGCTAGTCTACGATATGCTTTTTTAATTTCATCTTGCGAACTAGTTTTATCTACTTCTAGTATACTATACGGATCCATCTGATTCTAATCTAGGTGAAGTGTGTATTACTTTTTCTGGATCAATATCAATGTTAAGTTTTTCTCTTAGATCTGCCTTGAGATGTTTTTCTTGTAGTTTTTTAAATGATGCATTATTTTTTTCAGAAGCAACTGAATCTTTATTAGATTTTTCTAACGCATCAGCAATTCTTTTTAATTGCGCAATTAATTCTTTAACTTGTTTTGGTTCCATGTCTATGTTTTACTAAATCTGATTTACCATTTTGATAATCTTGGTACGGCATAGAATCGTCAGTGTCATCCATGTGCGGACCGTTTACCATTATAGTGTCTTTATATGGATTTGTTTCACCGCTTAACCCCTGTTCTTTAAGTTTGCGACTTAACCACGTGTGCATATCTGCCACATTACCGTGAAATTTTCTTATTCTTTCTAGATCTGGATTATCATTAGTCCAGTTTTCAAAAAGCTCTATGTGTTTCATGTTATTGTGTTGTTTTTACCAGCTTGCTGCCCATACAAATTTAAATCCGTGTTTGGCGACAAATGATTCTATCATATCAGAAATCTTAGATTGTGCAGCTTCATATTTAGCATAGTCTTTTCCATCTATAATAGCAAGTGCTCTATCACCGTATTCATCTGGATGTCTTATCTCTCTTGGCTCGTCAGTTTTGTAATAAACCGTTTTGTCGCCTGTTCTAATGTACGGTGCTCTTATTTGAATATCTCTATGTGCCTTTCTTGCACTTTCTTTAGCAATGTTATATTGCTTCATGATTTTTGGCTCTAATTTAGACCACTGTGCAGATATTTTTTGTTTAATTTTAAAATCCGCTAACACTGATTTCATATCAAATGGTTTACCATTCACTCTTTGGTAGTCATTAAAAACACCTACAACATCATCCATGAATTCGTCATATCTAGAAATAGATTGATATGATCCGTGAATAATTCCCATGCCCCAATCTTTTTCTACAGTATTGTCTGATGGTTTTTTAGTTCCATTAAATACATCTGAGAAAGAATATCTAGGTTTTTTTGTTGAATCAGCAGAATTATATTTAAAAACTTCTGACTTGTAATCTTTACCTCTTAAGAAGATAGAAACTTCTAAATTACCACCATAATTCCATGCGTTTCTATAAACTCTACATTGAAAATTTAAATGTGGTAATTCTTTCTTAAGCCTTTCTGCCATTTTCATACCTTTCCCAAAATTGTAATCTCCTGAATATTGTTTTTTACATTCTTGTGATTTTCTAGCAATCGCTAGAAATTTACTTATAGTATAGTGTTCTTCAGAATCATATAAAAAATCCATAGTTTCTTCGTCTTTTACTATGGACTCGTTAATTTTGTGTAAATCAATTTCTTTAATAAATTTCATAATGACTTGTTAATGTTTTAATATATATCTAATTTTTCGCTAAATAAAAAACCAGTCATTTATGTTGTTTTAGTGGAAAGATGAAGTATTGAATTTATTTTATTTAATTGTTCAGATATGATTGTACATTTTTCATATTCTTCTCGCTCTGGATCCACAAAATAGGCTAACATAGTATCTAATGTTTGTTTCAGTGATACTAATTCAGCTCTATCTAAATGTCGCATATGATATTCATTTAATCCATTTTCACTTATTCTTTTAAAGTTTTCGTGGATTGCTTCTTCTATCATCTTTTGTCGAAAAGATTCTAGTTTTTTCTCTATTTCCTTTCCGTCACCCATCATTTCGTTAAAGTCAAAATCGTCATTCATATTGTATTTATTTAATTTTTTAGCGGACAGAGGGGGAGTCGAACCCCCAATTAACCAATTCCCACGTTCTTAAGTTGCGTAGGTACCAGGCTCTATTGTTGTTTTAAACGGTATTCCCTATGATTGACCGACCTCAGCGAACTGAGTTCCCACATTGCCATAAATTTACTTTTTCACCTGGCGTCTGTCCGATGTAACTGTCACTAGAGGTGGTCGCGTTGCCATCAGGCCTCTAGTGTTCGAGAGGGAGATCAGACCCTCAGCCACAATTACAATACTAATATACCACAAATAATTGACAATAAAAAATTATTTAGCGTTTATTTTCAAATTATTTTCATAGTATAATAATATTAGACTACTTTAATCTTTTTTGGATTAACTTTCTTATCTAACATAATAGTTAGAATACCGTCGGCCATGTTTGCTGTAACACTTTCAACATCAATGTTAGATGCTCTGAATTTCTTTTCAAATGATTTCTTATATAGAGTTTCATCTTTTTCTTTAATGTCAGCTGAGATTTTTAAAGTAGATCCTTCCATTTCAATGTCTAAATCTTTTTTAGAAAATCCAGGAAGTGCCATAGTAAATACTCCGTCTTCGTAATGAAAATCAGTAAGATGGTCGCTTATTAATTTTCCAGTTTTAAATAAAGGTTCTTGTATTCCCCTAAAAATGTTGTCTAGTTGGTCGTTTGTTGTGTAAAACATATTTTGTATTTTTTTTAGTTATTTGAGCAACACGCTCAATATAGTATACTGAAAATACTATTCCAAACTAAGTATTAAGACTTAATGTCATAAGATCTAGAAAAAATATGTCAAAATGTCTTTATTAGAAGGGAGATTCTAATGGAACTTCAGTTATTGGCATACCGCTCATTTTCAACATAATGTTTGCAGTGGCTTGTACATCCTTTTCACAATATGTTTTAATCTCATCAAGTCTACCATTCCAATAATATTCATTTACTTCTGGACCTGACATTGCATCTTTAGGTGAAGGAATACCTAAGAGTTCTGATATTAATCCTAATTTAGCAGAATTCCAACCTCCAAATTTCCAAACATCTTGTGTATCTAATAGACAGTTTTCCCATGGTTTTTGTTTATGTAAATGAAATGCCGATGGTACTTGAATTCCGTTGATCAATGATCTTTTAATAATATATGGTAAATCAAACCCCTTGATATTGTGACCGACCCATTTCATCTTTGGATATTTCTGACAAATTTTAGCTGCAGTTTGTGCAAAGTCTTTAAGTATTTGTTTCTCATCAGTTCCATGGAATGACATTGCTTTAAAATCATTAGGAAATCCAGTTTCATCAAACTTTATTTGACCAAATGATATACAAACTATTTTACCCCATTCTGGATAAAGACCTGCCATACGAGACCACATTTTATGCGGATCAGTGAAGTCCTTGAGAGTTTCAGGCTGACTTTCAATAAGTTGCGTAGATTTTATATTCCAATACTCTTCAAGAGCAGGCTTGTCATCTATGATCTCTTGGAATGTTTGTTTCTGTGTGCTAGTTTCGATGTCTATAAAGATCATCTGTTGAAGTTCTGATTGAGTGTACATGTTTTGGTTTTAAATCATAAAAAAACGCCTAGTGTTAACTAGACGTTTATTATACACATAAATTGTGATTTGTTTAATTCTTTTTGAAAATATAATTAAAGACAACTCCAATTAAGGTATTTGACTTATATTTATTTCCTTTGTAATTTAAGAGAAACTTCTTTTTCTCTAAGTTTTTAGTTTTCATAATCTTTATTTTTTTATCCAACCTGGAGCTTCATCCCAATATTTAGTAGAAGATAGATTAGAATATGATTCAAATGGTAAACTGATCATGACATATCCACCAGTAACTGATCGAGGAACACTAGATTCACTGTACCAGTAATTAGGTGGTTCGTCAATTCTATTATTTAAAAAGTCAAATAGTTCTCCTACTTGCATATGGTGAATCCATATGTTGACTATCATACATTCCATGTTTGGTTTACCCATGATTTTTTAATTTCAATTCTATCTATCTAAAATTAATATTGAAATTCCAGATATTTATTTATTATATGGTCTACTTTAAAAAAGTTTATTTTTCAACTGTAAATCTTTTGCCACCGTCCATCTTTTTAGATTTTTCTAACATGAAATTAGCAAATTCTTGCAATTTAATTTCAGTAGTTTTATTTACTGGCCTTTCATAAAAATCATTAAATATTGATTTATACATATCTACTGTAGTATCAAACGGTACACCTGGCATCGCGTTACTTTCTATTATATAAAGTTTACCTTTTTGATCTTCCATTATATCGAAGCAGATAAATGGTAGATCTGAGAATATTTTACCAAATTTTGATATTAGTGTTTTAAATTTTTCTGGTGTATTCTCTACTTTCTTTTTGTGATAATTGAACATCATTTTTTCATCACCTTCGCCGTCACCTGTTTTTGCCTTATCATTGGTGGGCTGTCTTTCTTGCCAAAATATAGGAGATCCTTTAAATGTAAAAAACCTATGTTCAGATTTTTTATCTACAAATTCAGAATATACATCTAATTTTGTATGATCAGCAGCGTCAAATTGCCTTTGATCTTTAATTACGGTTATTCCTATACCAGAATGCCCTTCTGATGGCTTAGCTATCATCGGAAATCCTATTTCTTTAATTGCTTTTTTAGTATCATGACAAGTCTTTGGAATATTTTCATCTCCATCAACTAGTTTATGAAAATTAGCCTTAGATCCTGAATTCTTAATAAATTTAGGATGGTTGTACACGTTATTTTCATCTATTAAATCTTTGTCAATTAACATCTGTACTGTATCTGAATGATATGTTAATACAGGCATAGATTTATCAATATCAACTTTTTTGTAATTATCAGGAGTTAATCTAATAAAATATTTGTCAGCCGCAAAATCCTTGTATGTCCAAAATCTATGACCTAAATCAGGATTATACACCAAATATATCTTATTAAGATCTGATGGCCCTTGTGCTTCGTTTAAAAATTGTTGATAAGTTTTTAGTTTCATGATCTATATATCTATAAAGGAAACACTTCTATGTTTCTGGTCTCAGTAATTAAATCTGCCCACTTACCTTTATACCTAGTTCCCTTGACAATATGGTTATCAACCCAGTGATAATTACCACCTCTTGGTTTACCCATTAATAGACCATGATATTTAAAGCCATGTTTATTTAGCCATGTTTCTGTAATATCTCTTACGTCTTCAGTTCTTGAAGTAAAGAAAGTAATTACATGTCCTTCGTCATACCATTTATTGAGGGTTTCTATAGAGCCTTCATATGGTAGTACTACTGACATTCTTTCTGGTTCTTCATTTGGCACATCATCTGTAATCGTACCGTCAATATCAATTAAGTAATTCTTAGCACCATTTTTTAAAACAGGTGATACTAAATGCCCATCATCTCCAACGATTTCGTTAAACGTAATCTCTTTTTTCATATTGTTTATTTGTTATTTGTTACTTGTCTTGTCTCATAAAAGATACTGCAATATATCTTTTACCTGCCGAAATTGGCCTAGCTCCATGTCGGTGTGTTACTCTACCTGGATGCAAGGACGCAGTTCCTATTTTAGATGGATTTGAAAGTGTATTGTATCTAGGAAACCATGTTCCTCCACCTTCAAATTCGTCATTTAGTTTTACAACCATTGATATGTCACTAAAGTCATGATGTAAACTTAAGTGAGATTGTCGCTCTGTTGTATATCGTATCATAAAATTCTCACTGAACATATCTTTCCATTTATGACCCTCTAAGTGCCAAATATGTATACATAACGGATATACTATTTCTTTTAATACTCTATGATATATGTCTTGTAAACGAATGTCTTGTAATAAAACGTCGTTTGTGGGATAAAATTCATGTCTATCTTGAGTCCAATTGTCCATTGTTTCTGCTAAAGCAATTGCTTCTTTGCAAAATTTAGGCGTAAATAATTGAAATTCATATATGTTATTTCCTAAATCATCCAACATCAAATCATATTCTCCTTGTGCCATTGTTAGATTAACATATTTCTCTTTCCACGCTTCCCAATCAGAAACATCCAATATTTCAAATGTATTATCATGTGAAACTGATTCTATAGGTTTACTGTTTTCTACAGTGGATTCACCTTCCGGTCTTTTTTGAGTAACGATTTCGTTTTTAAGTGCTATTGATTTTATTTTAACCGGAAATAATTCAGCAATATCTTTTCTAGGGTGCTCATAAAACGAAGCACATGTAAATTCATCTATAGGAATTAAATTATCTATAAAATTATATTCATTTAAATAAATATTGGCTGTATTCTTTTTTATCACATACGCATGTGTATTGTAACTTCTACCTGGTTTTACCCATTGTTGATTTAGAGATTTTTCATTTTTAGCATCGAATACATATCTACCTAACCATGCTAAATCCCATTCTTCATTGGGCAATATCAAATCTTCTAATCTACCAATAGGAAAGAAATCTTCTTCTAATACAAGTACTGTTTCTTCATTGTCTTGAATTTGTTTTTGCCAACAAGTATAATGACTAATAGAACATCCTACTTCTCCTCCTAAAATATCTCTACTCCACCAATCATTATCATGTCCTTCTATTTTCCATCCACTATATGGCGTACAATATTTTGGAATTTGTCCGGTTCTACCGTCATACGCTTGTACTATTTCATAGCCCACTGGACCATGATTTTCTAATAAAATATCTAATTTATTAAGAATTTCTTTTTGCTTAAGAGCATCACCAGCTTCTAAACTAATGATATAAATTTTGTCTATTTTCATTTAATCGAATCTATTAAGTTTTTCCAATCATATGATCTGGAATTCCAAGTTTGTCTTTTTACCCAAGAACTGGACGTGTCTAAGCTTTTTTTCATAAGCTCAGGTCCTAATTTGTTTAATATTTCTATAGCGGTATTCCATTTTGTTTCATCGTTGTTTAATATAATACCAGAATGGACAGTTTCGTTTAACGCAGCTACTGTTGTTGTTATAGGTAACACACGCGCAGCTTGCATTTCTAAAGCAGTTATACAATATGTTTCTTCATAATCAGTTAAATAACACCAGAATTCAGATCTTAACATATGGTAGTGTAGTTCTTCGGGATTTACGTTACCATATACAGTAATGCCTTTTAAATTTAAATCGTGTATTTTTTTATCAATATCCTCTCTTAAATATGCGGCATATGATGGATAAAAAAGAGACAGTGTTGCATGTGGCTTAGATCTTCGAATATTATTCCAATTATCTAACAAATCAAAAAGACCTCTATCTCCTGCTGAACTCCATATAAATCTATCTTTTACTTTAAGAGGTTTTCCTACAAATGTATCAAAATCTATTCCGTTTCCTATAACTTTTATTTCACACGAAGGCTTAAATAGATCTATAAAATTATTTTTGTGCCAGTCAGTAAGACAAACTAATTTATCTATTTTATTTAATAAATCTTGAGAATTTTCTAAACGTTTACCATTAAACCATTCAAAATAGTCAGTATTGTGAACCCAAAATATTTTAGTAGCACTGTACTTTTCAAATTCTAATACAAAATGAATATAGCTTATACCTATAATTACATCAAATTGATCATGATATTTTTTATGTAGATTTACAGTGTCTATCCATTCTACGCCATCTATGATTCCAGAATTTAATACTTGACCAGATACAACAACTTTATATCCAAATTTTACTAATTCTTTAGATATGTGTGTAGTTGCTTGTTCTGTGCCGCCTAATCCTATTTTAGTATTAGAATCAAATGGAGTTTGCTGATAACCAGTGTACAATAGAATTCTTTTCATCTATTATTATATGGAAAAGTTAATAATTGTTTATGTTTATGAATGATATTACCTCGGCCTTATACACTTCTTACTCGCACAATCATCAATTACAGCAAATTCATTGGTACATTCTGCTTGTTCACCTATAATCACTGTACTATGCCCAGAAAATGCAACAGGTGTCAGATATTTTTCTTGATTTACTGTGTATGCTCTACCAGTCGTTAATATACAATTAGTATGAACAAATCCAATTTTTTCACTGTTACCGCAACTTAATGCTTCGAAATAATAGTTAAAGGGGCTGCTACAACTTTCTACATATGGAGAGCAATCCGATACTATTAGTGTTGCGAGGCCATTAGTGTTTGTCAACCATATTCTGCTGTTGCCACCAGGAACCTGTTCTTTAATCGCACACATACTCAGCACCGGTGATAGAGCTGAAGTTGTAAACGCGGTCCAAGATAAACCTGCAGTAAAACGTGTAACTTCTGAAGTTGCCATGTAAACATTTCCAGTAGAAGCACCGGCTTCGTCATTACACCATGCCGTTGGGTCAATTTCAGATGCACTAAAAATAGGCGCCTTTTTCTTTGCATTATAGATGGTGGTAAACAATGGTCTAGCAAAATCTTTTGAATAGAAATCAGAAATCCTATCTTCTGTATCAAATATATTATTGTTTAGAACAAATCTTCCATGGAGACTTAAAGCCCTAAGAGCATATCCGCCCTCGTAACCATAACTTGAAGCATTCGAGATATGATTGTATATCGTATTTATGCTAAGTTCATTATATGCGCTAGGTAATGCCATTCATTTATGTGGTTTATTTAGTATTATATATATCTTATATTTAATTCAACAATTTATCTATGACTAATTATTTCGACAGTATTTTTTGTATAAATTTACCAAAGTATGCTAAAAGAAGAGAAACCGTATTTATGGAATTGCAATCTGCAAGTCTAACAAAAGAAAAATTGATCTACATAGAAGCCACACATGGTTCAGATCTACCTGAAACGAAACAACTTATAGAATCCAATTTATTAGCTAATCCATTTGTAGATCCCGGAGGTAATTTAACTAAAAACATAATAGCTTGTGCAGTTTCGCATAAAAGAGCATACTCTTCAATGCTAGACAATGGAGATGAAATTTCTTTAATTATAGAAGACGACATAACTTGGACTAAATTAGGCTTAAGGTGTATTGCAAACGGACAATTAAAAGAAATGATAGAAGATTTTAAAAAATCAGAGTATGAAGTTATGTGGCTAGGAACGTGCGATACTAATACTCCTGTTTATCCAGAAAAAGATAACACTACTGGGCTTTACGAATATATGAGATATTTACCAGAATGGGCTGGACATGCATATGTTATTAAAAATACAGCAGCTAGAAAATTATTAGCTAATAATACACCGATTAAACATGCTGCTGATGTAAATATAGAATGCACTGATGTTAAAATATGTGCACCTAGAAAATCATTAATTTCTCAAAACGGAGGAGAGTTCGAAAGACCTGTAGAAAATAGGCTTAGAATGAGATTTGATTTAAGCGTAGTTAAAAATATAGAAGAGAATAGAGATGAATATTTCCCAGCTACTTCTCAAATAGGCGACAATCAAAATCCATTAGAATTTATGGATAGTCCAGATTCTTTGATAAAATCATACAATACTATCGATAGAAACGAACACTATGTGGGTAAAGTAGGATTGTGTAATATTGCATTTAATTTAGATGTAGATTATGTTAAGTGGGAAAACTTTGTAACAGGCAACAAAGATATTATTACAGGTTGGACACACATTTATTTTAAATCATAAAAAAAGCAATTCGAAAGAATTGCTTTTTTAGTTTTAAGTAAGTTTTAATTATTCTGAGATTTCTTTAACTGCCCAAAATTTAGTTCCATCTACCTTTTCCATAATCATTGCTTCTATGCCTAGTTTCATTCTAACGAATTCTTCTGCCCCGATATACGCTTCTACCCATGCGTCAATGTCACTTAATTTAACATCATCGTATGCTATAAATTCCTCTCCAAGATCAATTGCACCTGTATCAAAATAAATAACAGATCCTATAGTTCTAAACATAAGCTCTTCGGTATCTGGATCGATAAATGAATCATGCGTTCCTACTAGTTCAAATCTTACACCAGTAACAACATTAGACTGCTCTATGCCGTTTATATCTTGTAGGGTTTTGGTTACCTCTACGTGATTATTATTCCATGTATATGCTATTGCCATTTTATTTGTTATCTATTTTTTTGTTAAGCTCTTTAATAGCGTTGATCAATAATCCTACTATTTTATCATAAGAGACTGTTTTAAATTCATGCTCTATACCATCTTCGGTAAATAAATCTGATTTATATGCGTTTACTAATTCTGGTAAAACTTCTTCTACTTCTTGTGCTATTAAACCTATATCGTGTTTACCTTTTTTAGATGTTTCGTTCCAATCAAATTCTACACCTCTTAGTTTAAGTACTTTATCTAAAGCTCCGTCTATGGTAGTTATATTATCTTTAAGTTTAGCATCAGATAGTGCTGATGAATAACCAACAACATCAGATTTAACAAATAAATTACCACTAGCATCTAATCTAGTTTTTATACCAGAACTAACATATGTATCTATTCTTGAACCTGATCCATAATAATATGTATAATCTCCGCCAGTGTTACCTACATATTGATTAGTAGTTATTCTATAATCTGTTCTATTTGGACCAGCAGCACCATTAACTCCTGAAGTTCCATTAACTCCTGGGGCACCTTTAGATCCAGTGACCGATGCACCATTAACTCCTGAAGTTCCGTTAGCACCAGCTTGTCCT
>Ga0209092_10002583_pt1 | contig 16549 bp, 8 predicted proteins | sample FraStrMetagenome_FD_187446 | JGI IMG/M metagenome (GOLD analysis project Ga0209092, IMG submission 187446) | Marine eukaryotic phytoplankton communities from Arctic Ocean - Fram Strait ARC3M Metagenome (SPAdes) (version 2) | ecosystem: Environmental > Aquatic > Marine > Oceanic | place: Fram...
GAGTAGTCGAACTTCATCCCTTTGCTCATTTGAATTTTAGAACCTACCTTCGACCGCAATCAGACATCAAACTCGCCATTTTCGCTTCCTTTTCAATAAAAGTTACCGCTCAAAAGACACCTTTTTTTCTCATTCGTTCCTCAAGTACTAAGTTCCACGAATTTCTACAGCTTAAAAATTGATTCCATCTCCCGCGTATTATCTGCAAGATTCCATCCGACTCAAACTTGAAAATCCCGATCCAACTTTCACGACCAAATTCGACCGACCCTAATTAAAATCTTGTCTGCTGTCAGGAAAATCAAGTTATTTAGAAATCAAGTTTTACTACGCACGTCGATCATTGCATCCAAACTAAAAGTAAGTGATTGTGGATAAATACTTAAATGATCTTAAATGGCCGGAGTCGCTATACGACGGAATACTGAAAAAGTATTGCGAGGTCCCTTTACTGGACCCGGGGAAGGAATCTCAAGTACAACGAAACCTCTTTGAAGACTCGTGAACCTGTCTTACGTATAAAACTACCAACGTCCAAAGTCCTCGAGTAAAGTGAGATGTCCGTAAACCGAGGTAGTGTCGCAAGACAATATACGTATGTTCAGAGGCCGCAGACTACTCCCCTGAAAGAGCGTATGTGGGTTCTATCACAGTTAATAATGCCACATGCCTCTAGAAACAACACAGCACAAACAAACAAACATAATAAATTGATAATAATGATAATAATGATAATAATGATAATAATGATAATAATGATAATAATGATAATAATGATAATAATGATAATAATGATAATAATGATAATAATGATAATAATGATAATAATGATAATAATGATAATAATGATAATAATGATAATAATGATAATAATGATAATAATGATAATAATGATAATAATGATAATAATGATAATAATAATAGTATTATTAGTAGATCCTGCTGTCACACATTTCTTAATACGCATTATGTAGACTGCCTATCTGTGAAATGTATTTAGGAAATTATGTTAAGTGTTTCATGATGAGAGCCAAACTTCAATTCTATTTAGGAGTTTAACCAATATTCCACACTATCTTATTCAAAATGAGAAAACTCGTAATTTTTAGCGATATAAATGAAAAAAAAAACACACATCATTTTGTCATTTTTTTTTCTTCAATTTACATTAAAATTACTGCAATCCAACCAAACACATATAATTGCTCACACCATCGAAGTAACAACAGCATCAAGGTTCACAACATACTACCCCAACAAAGAAAATCGAAATGAAAATGATCAATAGTCTCAGCTTGTCGCTTTTGGCAACAAGCGTTCTCCCTGCCTTTCTCCATTCGAACCAATGCTATGTTGAAGGAGCAACTTATCAATTGAATTATGATAGTATTCTGAGTACCAAGCTGCTACATGCTGATTCGGATGACAATCCTTTGCTATTATCAACATTATCAGATAAAATCGCTTCTGAGATTGGTCATTCGATCCATTCGCTATCAAAGAGTAGTCTTGAAGGAATAGTCGATATTTTAAACCCAACAAAAATGAAACAAAATTGTTACACTCAAGAAACACCTGAAAACCTATCAGATACTGCCGTGTGTAATCTATACCACTTTGAGGAAAACATGTCGCTTCAACTATTTCTCGTGCTCTCACAAAAATCAGATCTCGTGGAAACAATGTTGGACGTGAAACTCACTACACCAGGATCTTACGGACGAACAATCTTGACGGATATTTTACCTACCATTCACAAATCGCTGCAAGTAGAAACTGAAACCATTCCACCTGTATGGAGCATCCAAGCAAGACCATCTGCATCGGAACTCCTTGCTTTGCGTCAAGAACGTTCAGAGAATGAAGGAATATCATTAGATGCACAAACATCTAACTATTATGATTCCTTGGATGATTCGTCCCTTGAAACAACCATTCTCTCAAATCAATTTCTATTCAATAAACAATTACTTGCCAAGGTGGACGATGCCGAAGTATGGCAATATTCGAAATTAGGCTCAAAAGATGTAGTTTCTACGTCTCTTTATATTGATTCGAAATTATCTGACACTACTGAATTTGCTGGAGTGGCACGTGCCGAAGCATTTGTTCATCCTTCACTGCTTTCCCATCCTAATCCCTCAGCTGTCGCAATTGTATCCGATAGTCCTCTGACGTTAATGAATGAAGCTCTGAAACATAAGAGTGTAGACCTTGTTGTTTTGTATACATCGAAAGAAATGGAAACAACTATTTTTCCACACTTGAATGACTGCAGTGAACATGAAGAATGTTATGATTCGGAAATGGTTCTTTTAATGGATGTCGATAAAATGGATATATATGAAGCACCTACGGATTCCAACGGTGAACCAATTTACTTTGATGCTTTATTTTATGATGGTTCAGACTTATCCTACGAAAATCTAAAAGAGATGTTTGATATGGTAGTAGATGATCCCAACAGTGTGATTGTTATCAATACAGGCTCTACTCCTAGTTTTGATAATGTCATACATCCCAACATCTCTGACAATGATCACCGAGCCGATTATCTTCGCAAATCCACCAAACTTGAATCAAATGGTGGCTATGAACTTGGAATTGCTCATGTATACGATGAGGTAAGTGTTTATATTAAGACTACAAAACAATGCTTTTCTTATTTTTTCATGTACTCATGTTTATAAGATTTTCATGAAACTTATTGTTATCTACCGATAGCCCAATGCAGCTCCTTTAGATTCAACTTTTATTCTTGTTACAGTCGGCGATGCCGTCACTTCTAAAACCTACAGACGCTTCATGCGCAGAAATCCATCTCCCATTGATATTGATATTGCAAAATCGATGTACCGTTCTTCTTCCTCTTACATTAATACACTCTTTTATGATGGACCCACACATACCTCCTACCTCCGTCCTAATCGCGCCTGGGAATATTGGTTCTGCAATAAACTTCCATGGAAAGAAATGCCAGGTTGTTCTGTATTTTTGCCAAAATTTCTGAATGAAAAATATCATGTGGATAAACTAGATGTTGTCATTGATCCAGTCAAAGGTAGGACAACGAAAGCAATGGATGATATTCCTGAAGGCTACATCCTAAGTCCACAAGATTCAGCTGTTTCTCTATTTTTTGATGATGAACACTATGAAAATTTACATGAATTTGTAAAATCTGTTCCAAGTGCAGTATTATACAAACAGATGTTAAGTGTCATTGATGGTTATGGATTTCAAATCTCAAGCCATGGATTCGGTGGATTTGTTTGCTCTACAGCCAACAATACATTTATGAATCATGCCTGCAATGAAGAGCAATTAAATGCTGGACCATTGGAAAGTTTATCCTTGGATGAAGATGGGGTCAGTTCTTACTATTTTGATCCGGTTCAAGCCCGTCGATCCGAATCATTCGGGGTGCATACTTTCTCTTACAGGAGTGTAAAAAAAGGTGAAGAGATATTAATGGATTATAAACATCTAAGAGATTCTGGAGAAGTTAGAGAGTCTGAAAAAGGAATGTGCGAAGGATTAGGAATCATTCCTATAGATCAGGAAAAAGATCCTGAGGTGGGCCACCACAGAAGAGAAGAACTATAAAGAAACTCATATATCAAACTTCTTGATTCTTTTCTTGGATTAACGGGAACAAGAATAGTGGTACACATTATTACTTCTTACTAATACGGCAAAGACAATTTTATTAGATTTTTGTTACCAAAAGATCTTTTTTGCTGTGTATGCAATGTATTCCCAATTTTTTATTGAACTCCATTGAATTGAATTTCGGTACTGAACCATAATATTCGAATTCTTATTGTTTTAGTCGAGTTAGACTTGAATCGATATTAGTTGTTATTCTCGGAGTGCATTACGATAATAATGTTGATTGATCCATTTCGAAAAAAAAGATTCGTTGGATCTGAACTAAGAATCAAATTAAAAAACTAATATAGATAAAGTAAACTTAGCAGATTTTATGCCATCGTATTTCTCTTCAGGAAGAAAGTGGTTCATGATAACAATGTAGAACCCATCGCACATCCAGTTGAAAATGTAAAATTTTCATTTTCCGTTGAGTCATTCATGCTTAAGTCTCACGCCTTTCTTGTGGTGAAGTGAAGAAAATGACTTCTACAAGGATCAATTGAATACAAAACATAATTGGTGTCTCAAAGTAAGCCTCTCCTTGACTATGAAGATAATAGCAAAAAAGATTTTAAATTCTTGAAAAAAAAAAAAAGAGTGTCAGTTTTCGGTCATACAAAAGTGCATACAATCCTACCGTTAGCTATTAATCAGTTCAACCGCTGCTGGTAAGATAGCTGTTAATAAACATACTTAAGGGGTAGGCCTCAAAACCTTCAAATAATTAGGTATATTTAAGTGTCGTTACTTTTAATACAATAAAATGTTGTTAAGTATATTATTAAGTATATTATTAAGTATATTGTTACGCATAATTTGCATGAATGTGTATTAGGACTGTGAGTATAAATATCATCATATTAAATTTACGAAGCTAAGATGAGAATGTTCATTATATACGTGCCTTTGTCGAACTTTTAAAGAAATTAGCTACTCCCGCTCAAATGTTATATAAAATTAGGCAATACCTGCTCATTTTTTCATCGTTGTTTAGTTTCAGATTTCATCAGAGCAAAAAAGTATAGGGTGTAGATTGGTGATAGACGCATTCGACAATTTGCAAATCCAAAACTAAGAATAAGCAATGGCCATGAGCTATACCTTTCAACAGGGACTAGACTTCTCACCAGAAGAGTTAGAAAACATTACAATACCTTCTCCCAAGTCTCATCGTTACCCCTCTACGTATTCCGTTCAAAGTTCCAAAGCTAATTCTAATTTTGGCTTTCATCGAGAAACAGGTTCAACATTCAATCGTCCTACAGAATCAGACTCATTTGTCTCTTCCGTTTTTCTTAATCGAAATGAAGGTCCAATGTATGAGAACAATAATAAATGTCATCACATTGACGAGCACAAAAACAATCATATACAAAGCTTGCATTCTTCAATCCAAAATGAAAATAGGGAATTCAAAGAAAATTCAAGACATAGGATGAAATCGAGTCGTCCAGTACGAGATGATATGAGTTCAATGTATAGCAAGAGCATTCTTGATCACAAAGAGAACCGGAATAACAACATTAATGTTTTAAATATGAAAAAGAGTCAACCTGTGCGAGATGATATGCGTTCAATGTATAGCAAGAGCATTCTTGATCATAAAGATAACCGGAACGGCAATATGAATGCTGTGAATCATGCCTTCCATCATAATGGAACAGAGGCATCTGACAGTCTCAGATATGGAATCAAAAGCAGTCGAGAATTAAGAGATGATAATAGTTCTAATTTCTACTCCCAGAGACATTCATCTCATCTTAAGGTAAAAGATCTTAATCAATTTGAATCTCCTCCAACGTCCTCGCAGAAAGTTAGGGATCGATCCCGACGTAGAAGTAGTTCTCGTACGAAGAGCTCAAAAATCGCAGAATCAGATACTCTATCTGAATCAAGAAATGGATACGATAGACTATCTAATTCTACTTTCACATCAAGAGATAGGTCAAAAAGTATAGTGCGGAATCATAGTAGACAAACAGGTTATGCTTCTGTTCGTGATCAGATCAAGAGGAGTGAGCGACCAAACCGATCATCTAGAGATCGAAGTAGAAGAACTGAAAGATCATTAAGCAATCCGAGACAGCGTTATACGCAAAGGTCTTTGAGTTCAAATAGGCAAAGGATATCAAAGACCGACAAAGACCACACGCTTCGAACAAATCATAGTATTTATTCTATCCGAAATCGCAACTCATCTCAAGATCAGCTCAATCATGTCCCAAGCAGATCACATGCCTATAATTCAAAATCTACAATTGACTGCTCTACTCCCTTTAGACAAGAAGATTTCTCTCTACATGATATCCGTGAGAGTATTAGTAATGAAAGCAGAGATTCATCACCACGATACAGGAGACGAAGCAAATCTCGCTCTAAATCTAAAGTGAGAAATAGTACTAGAGAGAATGTAGGCCGGGATCACTCCGTTTTAAAAGGAGCTGAAATGATGAAGTCCTACTTAATAGCCGGGAATTCAAAGACGCCGGGAGAGAGCAATTTAGGCGAGCAATCAAAAATTCAATACAGTGAAAGTTCAAATGACGAATCAATGATTATAAGTAAGAAAAGTAATAAGAATAATCCATTGGAAGATCTTAATGATCTCGAAGATGCACTAATGAATCATGGAAGCTCAAGTTCGAGCTTTTCTATCGAAGATGTTAAAGAAAGACGCCGGCGAAAGCAAATTGAAGAGGTAATTTTACAAGAAAATATGAACAAAAAATTACAGGAGTACATGATGATGAGGGAAGAGCAAAATCTTCAGGAACAACGGAGACAGCTAGAATGCGAAAGAGAAGAATTGCGTAAGGAGCGAGAAAAATTCAAGAATCTTCGTATCGGAGGTAGTAATAGCGATAAAGAGTTTTCAGTGATTAGCAGCATGTCATCAGCAACACAAAATTCTGGCGCCTCCCTATGCACAAAGGAATCATTCATACCTTCCGCTCAAACTTCAATGAAGGTAATGCAACAAGAAGCGCCACCAATGGCACATCCAAATAATTCTTATTCATCGCAAATTAATTGCGAATCTATGCCTAAAGAAACAAAGACAAAAAAACCACCTTTCTTAAAACGATTCCCATCACCGATGAGAAGAAATCCTACACCCCAAAGAACAAATGGTGAAAAACCAAAAACAATTTTAAAGTCTATAAGGAAAAGAATAAACAATCTTACCCCATTGAGAGGACGAGGTAGATCACAATCTCCTTTTAGAACTGTAGAAAGAAAACCAATCATTGATCGTGCGAGGAGCAGAGAAAGAAAACCACGATCACCTTCTCCAGGTTGTCAAAGGAAAAGGAGTACAAATGCTAAGCTAGATGGAGGAAATCATACTAGGCAAAGATCTCCATCGCCTGCACCAAAACCTGTTGAAATAGCAAAAACACATCATCGATCAACATCTAACAATACTTTTTTTAGTGTAAATAATATCATGTCCTCGTCTACGGACGACTATGAGAAAGATCCAGCATATATCCAAGCTCGTGATTCAGGTCTGCTATGGCAGACTTTGGTGAGAGAATTCGTTCGTTTTCCTTCTAAATGGTTTGCTCATGGCCGTATTCCGTTGATGGGATTAAATGAAGATGAAAATGCCTCATGGAAATATGTTGCACGGTTTCTGGTGCGTGGCAATGACCAACTTGAAAGTATCACAGCAAACAAGAAAAATTATGGTCGTATACTACTTCATATTGTTCTTCTTGATACAGCAACTTGGTCTGTGTCTCAGGATATTGCAATTGGATGTTTTCAACCTCACGCGGAAGGTATAAAAGAGAAACTCCCGTTAAATAGTGATAGTTTTTCCGAAGATGCTAGGGTGGTTTGGATGGCTGTGCGACGAACTAATCAACACGAGTCAAATGTGTTTATTGACGATTTCTTATTTCAGGGTATGTCGATTGATAGAATATCACAATCTTCTCCCCTTGGTGAACGCCGTTTTATTAACAACAAAAATATACGAATGGTAAGTGACACGTTAGAATTGTATAGAGGTCTGAAGTCCAAATAGAATTATAACTCATATTGTTTATTTTGCCCTTTGTGAAGGTTTTTGGAGATGAGCCTCCAATAGAGACTCTGAAAATTACTGAGAGAGAGTTCTTTCGGAAAATCAAAGAAGCACAAAGTACAACGTCCCCAGAATTGAAACCCCCAGCCTATATGTTATTGAATGAATTTTTATTCAATAGATAAATGATACACTACCCATAATAATGCATTGCGGCATGTGTATTCATGAAGTATTCACTTTATATATGTGATTGATGTTGACGTTCGTTACGAGGTAGATGAATTTATGTACTCAAGTGAAATGATATTAAATAAGCACTATTTTTTCATTTAATTTTTGGCAGTGTAACAGAACTTCATAAAAAAACTTCGATTATTTGAATATATCTATATAAATGTGCCAGTGAAGCTACAAATCAATTTTGTCAATTGAGCGAAAATTTTGGTTTGTTTTCGTTGCTAATTTGGACAGAGACTTTCAAGGGGTTTGTATTTTCCGACGATCCAACGAAGGCGGCTTGCAAATTTATTTTCATTCCGGAATATGGAGTATAGATATTTTTCTTCTCATTATATTGGTTTCCACTATGAACATATAATATTGGTGTATTCGGCATTTCAGATTGAAATAATTTCGATATGTGATGAAAATATCCTTCATATTGGCTAATTGTTGGGGCTGCATGACCAAGAATTATGATGGCATTGAAAGTATCCTGGTGCAGTTGCAAATTGAATCTGGTCCAATTTAAGTTGTCATTATCTTGTGCACCTTGTATTGTGTCACCATGCAGAACGTAGTTTTCTACAATGTTCAAGCCGATGATGAGAGTTTTCTTAGAAACAAACGCAAAATTTTCTGGACGTTCTGCTTGTCTCATCAAAGGACTCATACCAGAGGAAATTGTGCTTTTCTCCCAAGTTGTATCTAAAGTTCCTAGACTTGATCGCCATGATTCTAACGCATCTACAGGATTTGAGCAAAGACACCAATCACTGTTAGCGGGCAAGGCCAAAAAAGGGACTTTAGAGAGTTGCAAGGTTTGTTTCACCTCATCATAAATGGAATTGTCACACGTATTTTTATTATTGAAGATTCCACCAATATGGATTCCGAAGTCGGCATCTTCAGGAAAATTAACCACGTCTTCCTTTAATGATCTAGGATTGTCTGTTAGGACATAAAGGGAAAAAGAATCGCTTTTTGTGTCTTCGGAAACCTGATTGCCAAAAGGTTCTGGTTATTATTTTGACGAGAAATTATTTAGCTTTTTGTCTTGTAACAAGTGATAAAAAATTAAATCCAAAAAAAAAGGAGAACTCTTACCACTTTCATGTTCAACTTCAATGATATTACCTAGTCCTTCATTGATTCCCCTGGATATACTAGGCTTTTCCTGTCGGTTAATGCTTAATATGACCCCAAGACAAATGGCAGTTACCATGCAGATACTCGACAAAGTGTAAGCTACACGGCGTTTTTTTGAATGCCGGATTTCTATTTTAGGTATTGGCTTTTCCTCATAAAGCTTCAATGAAACTTGAGGAGTCAAACGTATATCAGAAAGATTTAAATTGCGGAATGAATCTCGGAAGGATATGCTTGGAGACAACGGATCACGATCTGGCAGTTTAATTTTGGGATGCCAACTTTGAAGCCTTTTATACCTAGTCGACCATCTTGACGTGCGACATGGTGTTTCTTCTAGATTAAAATGATCTTCGAATTCATTTGAATTCAATCGTTTTTTTTTATTGATTTCCATCAACTCTCTCGATGCTTCTAGGTTAGCATCTTGTGTTGAGGATCGATCCATAGATTTGAAGCTCTGTGTCATTATTTCCTCTTGAGAATTGTTATCGTCATCTCCAAAAACAGGTGTACTATTTTGATTTTCTTCAAAGAATGGATATTGCCCTTCCACATTCAACATTCGTAATGCTTCTTTTACCATTTTATTTTTTTTCGTTTTTGGCGTATTTTGTTCCAATTTCTGTTCTTTCTCAATTGGAACGGGTGAACTGGGTATGAGCGATAACATGTCAGGGGCTCTTGGTCTAGCGCGTACATTTAATGGATGTATTTTGTTTTCAAGCCAAGGTTTCTCATATGAGATTTTTGGGCTATGCTCACATGAATCATTGCCATTTTCGCTTGTTTTTACGCTCTTTTCATCATTCTCCAGTAAGGATAACACTAATGAATCTTTGATAGAATATGAATTGAGATGCTTTGTCATTTCTTGCTCGGCGGCTATTTCCATTGCTTGAGATATAGCATTATTGGAAGCCTCTTGACTTTCCTTCAACATCTTTGATTCGTTTTGCTGGAATATTTGCCACCGATCTGGTATCGCAAGCTCCCAATTGGACGATTTTTTTCGAATAGGTCTAGGTGGAGTTAGTAACTTAGGACCTTCGTCGACAATTGATGTAGGTGGAGTGCGAATATGATCATCCAAAGAATCTTCTTTTTCAATTGTCGCTCCAAAACAGTCTAAACGATTTCCGGTTTTCTTCTCTTTTTGGGAATTAAGCACCTCATCAAAATCCCCAGATGCTTCCAGAACCAACCTTTCAATTTCACCACTTTCGATGTCCTCATTTCTTCTCCCTTTGTGAGATGAATCGAGATGCTCTCTTTCTCTTCCTAGCTTTTTCATTTTTTTTATATATGTTTCTTTTAAGGAAACTATTCTATTCTCATTCAACTCTTATATTGAGAGTGTTTCTTCGTGATTATTTCCTTGCTCAAAGAACACAACCTCAAATTCATTTTGTGACACATTCGTTTTTATTGACCTCCTTGATATTGAAAACATGTGTATCGCTTATAATTCGTTTTTGATTTAAGAAAAAGTAATATTTTGGCGACAATCAATATTCACATGATTGAACTACTTTACACGCAGGTATACGATTATTTCCTTTTCGTAAAATCTATCTTCATCTTTTCAGTCATGTGTATGACAATTTTACTATTCTCTAGCTAAATCACATTGATCAGCACTGCTGCCTCTGCCCACTATTTATTAGTGAATTATTACTGCTGTGTTGCGTTTCGGGGTGAATTTCTATTAATGTTTAATGCTTTTATCTTTAATCTAAAGCACTTCAACATTTTTATGCAAGATAGAGTTTAAGAATGAAATTCTATTTTTTTTTCTCGATTTCATCGACAGTGTGTTCTGCTGAAACCATCAGAATCTACTCCACAAATTTCGTTCACTTTTTAAGATCTCAAGAATCCTTTTTTCTGATCAAAGATATTTAACCTCTTCTTCAAACGATCCGCCGCCTGTTTTTATTTATTTATTTGGATTGGAAATCTAGCAAGGGCCAAGATGATTTTTAATGAGTGTATAAAGTTCACGACAAAGTTGACTCAATGCTTCAATTATTATTCTGGTCTTCACTATCGAAACATTTCAATCTCGAAATAATCTGGAAATAATCTAATAATACGGTAACATTTTCTAGTAGCATGATTGAAACTAGTTACATAAATGACTTGAATGATTTTTGGCCCTCCAATCAATCTTGATTAAAAATCTATCAATATATAATGTGGTGTTCATAGTTTTCTAAAATCAAGTAAGCTCCTATCCTCTATATTTTGTAAAAAAAGAGATCTTGTGAAGGTTTTTTTTATCATTTGATTTTTAGGATGGGTACGGCACCGTACTAATTACTTATATTTATTCATCTGTTTACAGATTCTAATACTTGGAAATAGATGGTACCCTGAATACTTGCGGTCCGTCGACGTACGAAGGCATTTAAATCAGTATAAACACATCATATACAACAACAACAACAACAACTTATATTTATTTTATACATTTTTGAATAAGCACACATGAACATTCACATGGACAATTTATTACTTTAGTGAAAATAACGAACCAAACAAGTTTAAATGGTATCGTTACCATTATGAGACGTACGTAAGATTTGTTTTGACCACCCTAAATAAGTCTTGCTTTTGAGTCCTTTTACGAAATGACTTTTTATAAAATTCATACGATTCCATAATACATCAGTAAAAGGTAACCCGCTAAATGGAGAATATGAATAGAATCTACATGGAATTCACAATTACCAACCGCTTATATGTTCAAAAAACCATCTAATTATTTTGAGAGTTCGCAAATGATCAGCATTATTTAAAGGATGTGTACTTTCCTCTTCCAAAAAGATACTTAAGAAACAAACGGTGATTTAAGTATGTTTTATCGCGCCATTATTTTGAAGGACATTTGGGCGTATGGTCATGTTAGTCAAGATCTGCCCATGAATATGTCGTCACGTATGTAGATTTATATTGATATCCCAACCTCTTTCATCGTTCTGCCCAATATATAATTTTAAAATACAGCAAGAGCAACTTCATGAAGCATGAGACGCAGACCATAAATACCACATTACAGAGATTGGTACGAAAAATAGCTGATACGTAGTACGAAACCCCAATAATACAGGTTCTATCTCGTTGATAACGTGAAGAAGATACTTACTGCACATCATCGTAAGTTTTGTGTTTGATTTTCATGCCTTTCTATCGTTTAGTGGCACATGGGTCAATTCTGCATGATACCATGTTTGAGTTTCGTTGATAGTTTCTTCACGATGCAGAAGTGTATTTTCCTTTTTTAGCTGTTTGATTTCTTGAATATGCAATGACATGAAATATTCGTGATATCCGATTCAATTGAATTTGGAGTTCATTTACAACCAAGAATACCAAGACGAGATTGTGCAAAATCAAGGACAGATGATTGATTGCGGATGCTTACTCTCATCTTGATGTGTCTTCACGCGCTGTCAACGCTTTGTTCAAATTATTTCTGACGAAATTTCCCTCCAATCCAACAAAATGTCGAATTTTATCAATAAACAACATTGATTATTTCTATTTCTCGCCTACAGTACTAAGTGATATCCAATAGCGCTCCGATAGAATTTCAAAAATGGCTAGAAACAGTAAGAGAGACCCTAATGCACCAAAACGCAATCTATCCTCGTATCTCCTATATCAAAATGCTATGCGTTCTCATTTTAAGGCGCAAAATCCTGGCATGACTTTTGGGGAGTTGGCAAAATACACTTCAGCAATGTATGCTGAGATGACTCTATCTGAAAAAGAAGCTTGGAACGCTCGCGCGGAAAGCGACAAACAACGTTATCTTCACGAACTAACTTCATATGTTCCTCCACCTGGCTATGACGCGAAAGGAGATCTTATTCAAGCAACCCCTAGTGTGGCCTATGGAGCACACGGAATCATAAATGTCCAATCTGGCAAACGGAGTAAGATACAAAAAGATCCTAACGCCCCGAAACGGAATGTTTCAGCATATTTACTTTATCAAAATGCCATGCGAGCTCAATTCAAAAGTGAAAATCCAGATATGACTTTTGGCCAATTGGCGAAATACACATCCCACATGTATAAGAATCTTACGCCTGATGAAAAAGCTACTTGGGATGCACGTGCTCAGCAGGACAAAGCTCGATATGATGAAGCAATTTCGCGCTATGTTCCTCCTCCAGGGCATGATGCGCGAGGCAATCTTATAACCGTTCGAACTGGAGGCAAACGATCAAAAAGAGGACCCAAAGACCCTGCTGCACCTAAACGTGCCCGAGGTTCTTTTGTGTTTTTTACATTTGAAATGCGTCCCATCATTATGAAAGAAAATCCAAACACCGAATTTGTTCAAATGGGAACCATCTTAGGTGAACGTTGGAGAGCACTTACACCAGAACAAAAGAAGCGATATGAAGATATGTCGGCACAAGATAAGGTCCGATTTCAAATGGAAATGGAGAAATATAAAGTAACTCTTCAACAGCAACAAAGCATTGCTCATGCTAATGCCCAGCAAGCTCAATTGGCACAAACACAGATTCAGCAAGCCCAAATGAATGCACTGAACTCAATTGGTCATCAACAGATTCAGCATCAGCAACATTATTACACTGACCCTAACCAACAAATTCAGCATGAACAACAGTTGCAAGTGGATCCTAATCAACAGCAATATGTTGATCCCAACCAACAGCAACATTATGAACAGCAAATTCAACAGCAACAATATGAACAACAACAGTTGCAACAGCAGCAGTACGAACAACAGCAATATCAGCAACAATTTGAACAACAGCAACAGGAGCAGGCGCAGGCGCAACAACAGTTACAGCAACAAATTCACCAACAACAATACCCCACGGCCTAAGGAATTTTATAGAGCTCAAATCAATACATTGGAAGTTTAAAAGCGATAAACCATCAAGCGAACCGGAACAATCAACATGCACTAACATCACTTATATGCGTAATCTTATATGTTTAACTTTTACCCTCTTGAAGTAATGCAAGAAAACCATTTATAAACTATATTTAGATAGAGAGGTTATACAAGCAAAAGAAAGAATCATTTATCTTCAACATAAAATTTACAAATTATATATAAAAAAATGCTGTGCACATCTCACTGTAACCAATGTTCTCTTTCGTTTTCAGGAACGGACTAGTCATAGGTTATGTTCATCTAAAAAAGACAAACATACCTCAGAAATTTTTTGAGGTTCTTGATTAATGAGATTGATCGTAGACTTGGGCCCAGAGATTGATTTCACCTCACATTCGTTAAAAAAACCACAGGCTTCTTCAAATCTATTCGTGCCCTCCAGCCCAATAAGGTCAAAAAAAGCCAATCCTTCTTCTCCTTTGATACAAAGGGTAGGACACTTCGATTTCTTTGCTGGTGTCTCAAAGTTAAAAGTTTTGTAGCATTCAATGCTTATGCCATGAGCATATCGCTCGCGACGATTAGCAAGGTAAGAAATCTCATCCCGAATAACTCGAAAATTTAATTCTGGATCTAGCCACTTCCTCTGATTGTGGAGATCCATCAAATGTGATCCATCTTCTTTTAGATTGAATGTCTCTTGAATTGGTGCAGAAGAAGTTGAAGTTGTAGAGGCAGTCGAAGCAGTATCATCATCACTATTGCCCTTGTGAAAAACTTGCAAATGAAGGCTAGGACAGTAATAGAGATTTACATATATAGAAGCCTCTACTCTATCAGGTGCTCGAGATGATAATGAGGCAGCCGGGAAACTTCCCATGAGAGATCCAAGCACTATAAAGCTATGAATTCCGAGGAAATCAGCAACTTCAAGATAGGAATCCGCAACCTCATCTACTGAACAAGAATGCTCTGGATTTTCGCTAATACCGTATCCTGGTGAATCAATAGCAATTACACGACGATTGGTAGCAGCGAGTAGGGGTAGCACTTCACGAAATTCATCAGCTGATCGGGGTGATGAGTGAAAACATAAGATAGGTGTCTGGTTTGGTTTAGCACTTTCACTGATGAGATATCCCAATGACCCCAAATGAGTTTTTACCATTCCTTTTTTTACTTCGAGTTTCATGTTTCTCTAGAGGTTTAAGTGGATCAAGAATTTGATTGAACTAAGAAAAGAGTATTAGATCTTGTAAAAATTGTGAGTCAAATGGAATATTAATTCTTTTGATCGAATGTGAGAACAAAAGAAAATAATAAATAGTATGTTTTCGCGTGAGCATGAAATCTATGAGTGTAAGAAGGTATGAAGTTGAATGAGAATTTTCAACATGATGCCAAATAGGGTTCTCATTTTTTAATGAGGCCAAATCATAAAAGGCTTCTTTTTGCAAAGATGACTTAAAAGCTCACAAAAAAGTACGCATGAATCAATAGTATGATGAGACTGTAAATAATAAATCGGGAAAGAAAGAGAAAATGGGTTCGCATCATACCCTTTCGATAGAACACACAGTTTTTACTTAGATAGTTCATGACACATCAAATATAATGTCATGTGCTCTAATGAAGGCCAAAGCCATGTTCTAGAGCGTGATGAGATTGATAGCTTGTTTTGCAATACCTCACCAAAGCACAACGAGTATGTGTTCAATTCATAAGATATCTCAGAATCATTGATACTTTTTAGTTTTATGTGCTCTAGTTTACAAAATATATACATAGGTATGTAATTATTCAAGCTAAGAATTATGTGATGGTATTAAATGTCATAATAGCTTCGATTTCAAAATCAGTATTCACTCCTTTCCACCAATATATTTTCCTGATCAAATGATGGAAAATAGACATGCCCCATTAGTGAATCTCTTTATGGCGCATGTTATTCTTGTATGGTAGGAAATGAATATTGTATATTGTGTCGTCGATCTTAATGAACTTTATTTAGTCAATAAGAACTAGCATATCTCATAATTTATTTGCTCTGGCTTACTACTGGTCCCCTCTCTCTTATTTCTCCTATCAAATTATAATTTCGTGTATACAAAACTCTCTCTAAAATCTTTTTCATCGGGAATCGAACTATATCAATTTCTCGTACCAAAATTTCATCAGAAAAAGTTTCATCACGCTTTTTCATCACTACCTTTTTCAAAGATGCTGATGTCGACAATTATAGAAATGTGTGGCAGAATCTGTCGTGTTGAAAGTTGAATTGTGATTGAAAATATTCGTTGAACCCTGCTGACATGAAAAATATGGAAATATGTGGGAACAAACTCACGGGATTGCAAGAAGGATTTTGTTGAAACGAGTGATAGAGAATCTGGCCAGCCCCTATGAATTTATGTGATAACTCCTATCTGAATAAAACAATCTGTAACTATATACATATACTAGATTTTTAGATACCTTCGTGTCCTATATTAAATACATGTTCCTATTCGTGACATAAGCATTATGTTGAAATCAAATATCTAAGGGTTGGCTGTCGACGCTCAAGATTTGATGAAAGATTTTTATCTATACATACATAAATATAA
>Ga0209092_10002584_pt1 | contig 16543 bp, 15 predicted proteins | sample FraStrMetagenome_FD_187446 | JGI IMG/M metagenome (GOLD analysis project Ga0209092, IMG submission 187446) | Marine eukaryotic phytoplankton communities from Arctic Ocean - Fram Strait ARC3M Metagenome (SPAdes) (version 2) | ecosystem: Environmental > Aquatic > Marine > Oceanic | place: Fram...
TGGAGGCTTCAAAAAAGTCTAAAATTTGCGATTTTGGAGTGCAAAAAGTCTAAAATTTGCGATTTTCTCAAGATTTGTTTGTGCAGTGAAAATTAAAATTTTACTTATTGCATTTGCGATAAGTAATTTTTTTCAGAAATGTCAGCCGGGAATGCCGACTTTTTTGCGGTTTCGTGGAACTCTTAAATCTTTTTGCGGTTTCGTGGATTTTCTCTATTAATTATTAACAAAGTAAAATCATATGTATGTATATTGATAGAAGTGTATCTTGCAGAGTGTCAGCGTCTGCGTGACATAAAAGAAGAATCTAGATTCTACATAGGAATTCCACAAGTTAAACGGTTAGAAGCAGAAAACGCTATAAATTGTCATTAAGTCAAATACATGTAGTTGTAGTTTACAATTTTACCAGGTATGTGCACTGTACAAGTTCTTTTTTTTTACTCCTTCCAACAGGTGAAAATAAGAATACGTATAAGTAAATATAACTTGACCTATGTATGTACATGTATCCGATGATCTTTTGAACATTGTTCCTAGCGATAGATACCTCCTATCATGTGTCATTTTTAAAAAAAAATGTGAAAACAGGCATTTATATATAATCATATCCTTCCTTAAAAATAAACGGTATTGACAATTACTTCGTCATATGACACCATGCAATGATATCTTCATAACGCTAAAAATATTGTCGCCATTTTTTCGATCATGCTCGCCTAAATTGAAAATCATATCACCAAAAATTAGCGACAGAATCAACACGAAATATTCAGTCTCTTCTCACAATTTCTAACTTTCAGAGTCTATATCACAAACTTCAAATTAAAAATGTTCCTACACAAAGCTGCTCTCTTGACTCTTCTCTTTGCCACACCATACATCTACACCAGGGCAGAAGAAAATGATGATGAGGATGATCATTACATCCCAGACGCTAATTCCAACTACCTTATCGTCAAGGTAAACCATGATATCAGCCCCGTAATCGGAGCAAGTCCTCATAAGCTCTTCCACGACTGGGCTCGGGACCATGGCAAAACGTACCATTCCGAATCCGAGAAGACTCAGCGCATGAATAACTGGATGGCTACCGACAAAAAGATCAAGGATCACAACAAGAAGCATAGCAAAAGAGAATCCACCTACTTCATGAGACATAACGAGTTCAGTGACATGACTCCGGAAGAGTTTGCTGCCCACATGAACCTATTCTCTTATGTCAATGATCCGCTTGAAGAGCTTAAGAACTTCATGCCTCTCACCGAAGATGGAGATGCGTACACCATTGTAGGACAGATCCGCGGCAAGAAAGGACGAGGATTGCGCCAGCTTCAAGACAGTGTCGATTGGGTAAGTGAGGGAGTTGTAACCGAAGTCAAGAACCAACAGAGCTGCGGCAGTTGCTGGGCTTTTGCGGCAACTGGTGGTATGGAAGCTGTCCGAGCTAAGTATATCAAGGATAATGGCATTACAGATTCCGAAATGCTCGTTGACTTGAGTGAACAGGAGTTAATCGATTGCGCCACTTCGGACACTGGAAACTATGGTTGTGCCGGCGGATGGCCCAAGAACGCTGTCACCAAGTACGTGAAGGCAAAGGGAGGTATTTGTTCCGAAGCCGATTATCCTTACGAGAATACTGATGTCAACGGTTGTCGTGTTGACAGCATGTGTGCCAGTGGAATTGTCCCATACACAGCCTTCACCGGATGCAAGTATGTATACAGTTGCAACAAAAATATTCGAGATGCAGAGCTCCTGGAAGCAGCCAGTGCTGAAAGCCCGCTTATCCTTGCCGTAATAGCCGAGCCATATTCCAACTGGATGAGCTATGGAGGTGGAATCTTTGACGACACTGGATGTGGTGAACCAAGCGATACCGCCGTGAATCATGCTATGCTTTTGACCGGATATGGTGATAGTGAAGATGGTATGTTCTACAACCTTAAAAATTCATGGGGTGCCGGATGGGGCGAGGGAGGTTACATCAAGTTCCCACGTGATCCTACCCTAAAAGATCACGATGGTCCCTGTGGAATGCTTCGATATGTGATGCAGCCCCTTCTTTAATAATTAGCGCCGGACTTCGTATGGGAAATGATACGTTCTGAGCTAGCTTCAAATCCAACCTTCAAACAATGTAGATGCTCAAGTGGAAAGCTGACTATCAAAGTAAATCAAAGAAAATGAAAAGTAAAATAAAAAGTGTATCAGTAATTTTTTCAAAAGGTCGTTCAAGTACTGCCACAATCTTCTGGCACTTTTTCCAACCTTGTTTCCCAATCATTTGTCAGTATCGATTTGGCTTAAAAGTCATATATTCTTTTATTCAGCACTAGATTTAGATCTCTATACCGGTTGTTAGAGATAGGACCTTCAACTCTTGTAAAATTAAAAAAACCACATGTCCCTTTTTTATGACAGTCATTTTTCATTAGTGTGTGAATCGCAAATTTCTTTTCGCACTCTCCAAGAATGTGTTCTAGGGGTATGAGTTTAGAACGGATCATCACTACTTTTTTGTCGAAGGTATATATGCCAGAACAATCGTCTCAAGGAGATGTGTTTTTAGAAGTGGAATACTATTTTGGCGAAATTCGGGTTTGAGCTCTCTCTTGACGGAATGATTATATATATTTTACTACTCATTTTTATTGACCTGGGATAGCTCGTTTACAACATTCTCAACTTTCCTTACTGGTGTAACCTTTGGAGCTCAAGGGTCACATCCACAAAAAAGAATGTTAGCGGGATGGGTTCATACAGCTTGAGTCGAATATCTTGGGAGATAAACCTTTTCGGAAAAAAGAATTACCAGGAAAGTTCGTAGGATTTGTCGCTTGGGATATTCTGTTATTTATATCCATGTCGTCGTTCAAGTTTTGGTTTATCCAATTTCCGAGATATTTGAATCTTTGACAGAAGAAAATGCATTCGTTTTTTGGGAAGTCAAAGTCGTCTTTTGATAAAGATTTAGATATTCTTGAACTATATATACAATATGTATATATTTATTTATAATTCGTGCCAAAATGAAATGCCGCTAGGACAGGATAAATATTTCTTGTACTTGGTATGCGAAGGACTCCGTTTTGATTTGGCATACGTGGAGCGGTCGCCAAGGTGCAATTGCTACCCGAATTTAGAAAGGGTTTTGTTCACAAAGTTTGCGACGATGATTAGATTTTCTTTTAAAGGAAGATAAGTATAGAATCATATGCGTAAAAGGTGTCTTTGCGTTGTAGGATAGAAGATATTTAGCCCAGGATTTATTTTGTCGGTGAAGCATCTGGTCGCTGGGAACCATCCAAGTCGTGTTTTCTTTGTCAATTGCTTGATGTGCTAACGCAGTCTGCGTTGCAAAAAGAAACAGAATTGGGAATATATATTGATTCAGGAGATAGATGAAGACTGTAGTTAAACAATTACTTCCGTAATGACTGTTGCTGGAATTCATTTTAGTTAATTTGAAACATTTTCATCGAAAATCTATTGAAATTACCCATCAAATAGAAATGTTAGGTACCGAAACTTTATTTCTGTTAACATATTAAAATCTACACTAGCAATTTACAATATAGCTTTGATTGGATACGTAATAGCGGACCGAGTAGGATTCAGCCTGAAATAAGCCTCACACTATTACAAACATAATCATTATAATCCAATAACAGCTGCAACCTTCTCTCCCTCGACAATGTTGCGTCTCCGGCCGCGCAATTGTCCGGAATCTCCAGAGCCCTCTACTACATCTGTAACATCTTCAAGAGTGTCTTTGCGTCGTGTAGAAGAATAGTCTTCTCCTCTGTTGTTCTTACCTCTGAAATATGTTCTTAATGTGTATTCAAAACTAGACTGTATACGCAAGAATACGATCACGGTCATCATAACCAACTCCGAAGTTCTATATATGCAGGATATTCCCTTCCATGGCGCCATTTCTGGTGACCCTTGTGGCTCATTTACCTTCGAAGATGATGTTGCAGTGGCTGATGTTATATTCCCTTTCTCAATATCATCCATTCCTTCTTCTCTTTTATGCGGGGAAGTTGTTCCCATTGAACGGACTGAGCTTATAGCTCTCCACAAACTTTCGAACAAACACCCAAATTGCATATACATACAGAAGAGTGCCTGAATTACAAAAACAAAGCAAGAAATGAAGACTCGCAAAGCACAAGGACGTTCTACTTTCCCATAGGTAAATGCCTGGGGATAGGAATCACGAAGTGAATCATCTCGATCGTTGTGAGAACCATTGTACCTTCTATAAAATTCATCAGTAACCGTTTCATAGTTTGTTAACATCTGCTTCATGACAGCGCGTTTTTCATACAAAAAACTGTGCTCCCTGGATGCAAGGGAAAACTGTTTTCGACGGCTTGCATCTGTTACAAGCTCCAATGTTCCCCGAAGAAAAGACTCCTCATCTCCCTCCGGACAGGCATAACCATTAATCCCATCTTTAACTAAATGCCCAGAACATCCGGATTCCACAACAAGAGGCAGACCCGACGATGCAGCTTCAAGAGTAACATTTCCAAAAGTTTCAAGCGCGGACGGAAATAAGAAAATATCACTCGACGCGTATGCCGTCGCTAGCTCCTCTCCACTTAGCCAACCTGTGCAGACGGTATTCGGACAGTTTTGTAGCTCTGTCTCGTACGGGCCGCATCCTACTACTAGGCCCCTAAACCTTACCCCACCCTTTTCAAGTTCTCGACTAAGGCGACGCATGACGTAGGCAAATATATCTGGTCGCTTCTCGAATACAAGCCTCCCAACAAAACAAATAACAACTTCATCTGGAGCTATACTATATTTAGCTCGAAATGACATGCTCCTATGTTTCGGATTAAACTTCTCTAAATCAATTCCTCTGCCCCAAACCTGAACGTTGGTACACAAATCAAATTTTTTGTCTGGGTGACCAAGTTGTTTTTGAATAAAGGGTGTGGGGCAGTATAGAGCCTGATAAAAACTATACTGATGCTGGAAAAACGAAATGAGGCACGGTTTGATCCAGAAAAGACCGTAGTGATCTAGATAATCCACGTAATTAGAATGGAAAGTTCCCATGAGTGGTAAATCATTTTCTCTGGCATACTGAATAACGTCCAAAGAAACAACATCAGGTACAGTGATATGCACAAGAGTCGGACTAAAATTATCAATTTCCTTTATTACACTTGGGCTCAACGAAAATCCAATGAAGTACACACTCTCTGGATTCGATGGGTCAGACGCAAAAGGAATTTTGATGGCATCGTCGAGAAAGAGCACGCGTCTATTGGGATGTTCACCATCGAGATGAGTATTTTTCACACTTCCACTTCGTGTAGTCAGAATGCAAACATGACCTCCAGCAGCCAAAATTTCTTGCTCTAATTTGCGAATGGTTAGAGTCACCCTTCGTATGAAAAGAAAAAAGGTTAAAAAATTCTTCCCCATATATAAATATACTTATCGAAAAGCCGTTAAGTATGCACAGTACGAAAAATGTGGTTGTGCGCAATGAGCAATGACGGGCACCAAACACAGGAACAACCACTCACCCATCAATAACGTTGTAACACGTCGTATAGATCAGCACTCGATGGTCACATGACTTAAAATCAAACACTCCTCCACTGCCAATAGACGGTGTATCGAAAACAACATCATTCAGGGGGCTATCAAAAGACGACTGAGAGATAGTCACAAGGTCATTTTGGACAGGAATCGTCGACTGTGGTAGTTCATCGTTTACTGCAGTTGACAAAAGTTTCTCTTTATCCTCAGATGTGATGTTAGCATCCGTTCTGTTATCGTTGTAGAAACCTAATGATTGGAACATGGTTGGATTTTGAATGTTGTGTACTAATTGCAGCGAAATTCTTTTCAAGAATCCTGTTTTGGAATTATGAGGGATGTTGCAGTTTGTCGAACCAAGAGAAAGCAGCTTGCGTGTTTTGTGTGTCTACGCCTACATAATACGTCGTATGTCTATTTTTCAAACATTTTTTATGAATTTTATACAAGGTATACCTTGGAATGGTATAATAACGATATAAATGTACTTACGGCGAGTAGTCCCGCATACTCACATGTATGTCTATGTATTTTTTTTTAAACTGTATGCTTTTATTTTATTAACTTCTACTATTGTACCAGGTATAAATTACTTTGTAGTTACAACTCATCCTCTTCATCAGTTACAGGTTCGGAAGAGGAGTAGTAGCAGTTGTTATATGATCGAAACATATAATACGCGTCATCGTTTTTGTCTGCGTTTGCGTGCACACAGCTGTGCACAGTCCACTGATCCACTGATAAAAAGTTCTACACACATACGTAAACGCACACGTATGTCGTACAACCTACGACGTAGAAAAGTAAAGAGGGCAAAACGCAGAACCCTGAATCCTGCACCCTGCACCCTGCACCCTGCATCTTTGAATCTTTGATACCGGTAGGGTAGGTCTACCTCTACCCGATATCAGTGTAAATTTATCATTATCATACGCATTTCGAATTATTTAGCTTCTTGCAACGGTTGATATCCATTGCCGATACAAATATCAGTGTCCATTTGTACGTACATGTACATGTACCCCTACCGGCTGAGTAGATTTTTACATGTATCGCGCGGAGTGTCATTGCAGACATGTTTTTGTCTTTGTAGAGTTTATATCATGTAAACAGAGAAAAAACAAGAGAATAGGAAAAGGAGTTCTGCGAGAGAAAACATCTATTATACTGTTTCATTTCCTGTCACTCTATCACGCTCTTCCGAGATTAGTGAAGCAAAATGGCTCTTATAAGCTATCTTTTTCCGGCATTGTTAGTGTTGAAACTGTCAAGCACTGCAGTTGCGACTTCTGAGGAAGACTTGAAAATTCTAAATAGGATCTATACTGAAACAAGCGGGCACGATTGGCGAGACAGCAGTGGATGGAATCCAGAATCAGACGATACACAAAAAATGTGCGAAGAATGGGTGGGTGTAGAATGCGATGTTAATTTTCGTGTGAGATCTTTGCATTTGATCAATCAGGGCATGAAAGGGAGGCTCCCCACTGACGGAGACGATTTTGTATTTGGTTTACTTCATCTCGAAGAGCTTCTAATTACTGACAGTCCCGAACTTGAAGTAGAATTCACACATTATTTTGAGGATTTGAAAAAACTTGATAAGCTTACGTTAAGGAATGTTGGGATTCGATCGATGAAGGATATCGATTTTGCTCCGTCGACATTGACGCACCTAGAAATTAGTGAGAATCTGGGGATGTTGACCGGAACAATACCAGAGGCTTTTTGGAAGTATGATAACAGTATTGAAGTGCTTTGGTTGCAGAAAAATTCTCTAAATGGAACAATCTCAAGCAGTATTGAGAAGTTAGTGAACTTAACAAAATTCGATGTGCATCATAACATGCTGACGGGTGAGCTTCCGCCATCGATCGGGGGTTTGTCTCAATTAAAAGTGATAGCTGTCGGTGATAACTATCTAAGCGGACCAATTCCTGACCTTAATGGGCTCTCCCAAATTGAAGAGCTTTACATGTCTGGAAATGATTTTACGGGTGCACTTGAACCCTTTGACGAATTGCGTTATTTGAATACCATTTCGCTACAGGACAATCGGTTAACAGGGAAGATACCTGAAACTTTTCTTAAACTAAGGAGGGAGGCTCATCCAGAACAGCACATGACCATTAAGATAGGACGAAATGAGCTCAATGGCACTATACCAGCTATCTTAGGAGATTTTAAAAAACTTATCATCCATGCAGAAGATAACAAGTTTACCGGGTTTGATGATGAACTAAACTGTGACGATAGCAACAAATATGGTCAGTGGAACGAGGGGTGGGTTGACGTCTATGGCTGCGAAGCAATTCTTTGCCCTGTCAACACCCATAATGAAATTGGTAGGAGGGAAGAATACGAACCATGTCTAAGTTGTTTCCACGATGAGCATCCAGTAGGCTCGACTTTTCTTGGGAGTACTACTTGCAACGTTGTCATGACTCCAGCCCCAACTTTTCAAAGTCAGACACCTGCTCCTCATCCGCCATCGGTTCTTGAACAGCAGAAAACAATACTGTGGGAAATGTATTCCGCCCTTGGTGGTGATAATTGGTACCACAAATACGGGTGGGGTAGTGACGATGTGAGTATTTGTGACTGGTACGGCGTCATCTGTGGATCATCTGGTGCAGGCATCACAAAGCTGAATCTGAAAGATAATAATCTCAGCGGAGAGCTACCTTCAACGGTGTTTGAGCTTGAAAACTTGACTGAATTAAATCTACATGATAATGAACATGTTGAAATTACAGACCAATCACTGGACTCATTACATAGCTCTTCAAGGCTAACGCATTTAATTCTTGCCAAAGTTAAATTCTTGGATCCAGAAAAATTGAAATATGCCGAAAACCTAACCTATTTAGATATCAGTGAAAACGCGATGACGGGAAGCATTCCGGAAAGTTTATTCAATTTGAAAAACCTTATTGTAAGTTTGTAACACCATATTATGCATCTTAAATCAATTCCTTGACTATCTAACAATTTATCAAATGGCCTCTTAGATTTTGTTTCTACAAAAGAATGAATTTACGGGAACCATCCCAACAGAAATAAACGAGCTTACTCATTTGGAGGAACTTGATTTATCTGAAAATAGATTACAAGGTCAATTATTAGTAACAACATTTAACAACCTACAAAAGATGGGACATTTAAAACTTCGTGATAACAATTTGACGGGTCCGGTTTCAAATTTAGTATTTGAGTAAGTATAGTACGGTATATATGTATATGTATATTATTGCTTCTATATTTCGGCGCTCATTTCGCAACGTATATTTACCTAGCCACATGTCGCGTATGGTTCAACTTCTTTTGGATAAAAACAGTTTTACTGGAAGCTTGCCAAGTCTCGATTTTGCTACCAACCTTGCTTTTCTTGATGTGAGTTACAATAAACTTACTGGTACGATTCCAGAGAGTTTCTTAAGTGGAAAGGAAGATGATGATCTTCTTTATGTCGATCTGTCTCATAACGCTTTCGATGGCACTGTTCCAAGCGACCTTGGCCGTTTTCGTAATATAGAGATTGACCTCGGATCAAATCATTTTGATGGTGAGTGTGAATCATAACCGTTCAATGTCTTGGTCTAATTTTTTTCTGGAAATCTAGCGTTCGCGAATGATCTTTGTGCGAGTTCGGAAAATAATCACTGGCTGGATTCGTATGCAACGTGTAATTTTATTCTCTGTCCTTCTGGGACCTACAACGAATTTGGAAGGGTACGGTCGCTATGATTACAAACTGTGCCTTTTCTTTGGAAACATCTCATTTTTACATTTTATAGGAAAAGGAAGGAAGTTCTTGTCAAGAATGTAATAATTCGACACACTCTGCGCTATACTTAGGGTCAACGTCTTGCAGCGATAACAGTGACGACGTAATATATGAAGAGCAGGAATTCATATTAAATGAGTTTTATGACCAGTGCAATGGACCTAATTGGAATAAAAACGATGGCTGGGCCAACAGGACAGGTAGTGTATGCAATTGGTATGGTGTTTTTTGTTACAAATCCTCCGATCATTCATTCGAGAGCACTGAAGAAAGCTTTTTAATAAATAAAATTGATTTGAGTTCGAACAACGTCGACTGTACGAATAACAACTCCATCAATCAAATTTTTGAACTTCCAGGGTTGAAGAACTTAATATTGAATGGAAATCCTGAAATATCCTTCAATTTAAACTTTTTGTCTTCGATTAATTACGCTGAATCTTCAGTCCTCGAAATCTTATTATTGAGAAATACGAAATTATTGAGCCTTAACGGAATTGAAAACTTACCTAACTTGAAGTCGCTTGATGTTAGCGAAAATAGATTAACCAGTAAGTGGATAAAATTCATATATCTATATTTTCAATTACTAACAAGTTGTTATATCATAGGTATTCCTTTAAGTATATATCAGCTGAAATCTTTGGAGAGGCTTTATTTGGATCAAAATGAAATAACTGGTTCATTATCATCTGAAATTGCTTCCCTCATGTCGCTTAAATCGATTGATGTCTTTGACAACCAATTGACAGGAAGTTTACCATCGCAAATGATGCAGCTATCGAATCTTGAGGACGCAGAATTTGGTAGAAATCAGTTTACGGGCTCTGCTCAACAAATCGCTGATATTTTTGCTGTAAGTTTGACAATATTATGAAGTGAAGAATCGCAAGCACTCATGATATTACTTGGCAGAATAAAGACAAGCTTTGGGGTCTATTTTTATCAGAAAACGCCATCACTGGAACTCTACCCACTTTTCAAGGGTATTCTAACCTTATAGAGCTCAATCTCGAGGGTAACAATTTAGAGGGAACTATAAATAACAATTTTCTGATAGATGTTCCGAGTAATAGAGCTAATTTGAAGGTTTTTCTTGGTAAGTACCTTCCTTTGCTAGTGAATTTGCTACGAGAACGGTCTCTTCACTCCTTTTTTTTGGAAAGGAAATAATTCTTTAGAGGGGACTTTGCCAGAAGCACTCGGTCGTATTCAATCGCTTTTTATTGATTTGAAAGGCAATTCAATTGAGAGTATTCCCGGTAGTTTGTGTGAGCAAAAGATGTGGCAGCACGGCGACACCCAAACACACGGATGTGATGCTATTCTCTGTAAGCCAGGAACTTACAATTCGTTAGGAAGAGCTTCGAACAAAAGCAATGGCGGGGCTCCACTTCTATGCAAAACCTGCGCTGACGACGAATCTCATGTCCCTTTTTTTGGGGCAACGAGCTGCGATCCGCATGAGACCTTATTTGAATCTCAGGAAACCGCGTTGGCAAAATTTTATAGTAATTGTGGGGGTAAGTTATCCGTTGTGTTAAATACGGTTTCCAGTATTTTCATATTCTCAATCTTAAACAGGTAGAAAGTGGAAGAAGAAAGATAAATGGTTATCAGACGATGATGTTTGTACGTGGCATGGAGTTTCCTGTCACGAAAAAGGTTTGATTGATAGCATCGTCTTGGGTAACAATAATGTTCGCTGTGACAATAGTAAGGATAATATAAATCCTTTATGGGAGTTGCCGAGATTAGCTGAATTATGGCTATATTCTAATCCGCTTGGCGCTGTTGATTTTTCCAATGTTAGTAAAGCGACTCACTTGTCTTCGTTGTTGCTTGATAGTACTGGGATTAAGAGCATTGACGGTGTTGGGGGTGCTGTCAATCTGAAAAGTCTAGATGTACGTTTCAATGCTATCGAAGGGTCATTCCCGTTTGAGCTCTTTTCTTTGACGAAATTGGAAGAACTATACATGACTAGCAACAACTTCAAAGGTCCACTTCCAGCTTCATTTTCGAGTTTTGGACAGCTAAAGAAGCTCAGACTCGACATTAACGACTTTACGGGATCCTTACCAACTATGGCGGATCTTAAACATTTGAAGTGGTTGGACTTTAGCGCCAACAGTCTTACTGGAGAAATACCATCAAGCTTTTTGGAAAATACGGCGATTGAAAAATTTGAGGGAGGGAAAATCACGGTAGATTTGAGTGATAATATGTTGAGTGGAGTGGTCCCGGATGAGTTGTCCCGTTTTTTGTACTTAGAGCTATATCTTAAGGGGAACAAATTTATAGATATCGACGAAGCGTTGTGTGCTGAAGAATTCTGGAACGAAGGAAATGTAAACAAATACGGATGTAATGCCATCATGTGTCCTGTTGGCACTTACAACAGTCAAGGAAGGCAAACGAGCGATTCTAATGAGTGTAAGGAGTGCAGTAAGACGAAGTATATGGGCAGTGAGACTTGCAGTAGGGCAAAATCCTTGACGGGAATCATGTTCATAGCAGCGATCATATTCTTGGTCACAACATTTATCTTTTAATATTTAAGGAGAATAATATACAGACATATAAATTCAAATTCATTTGTCTATATAATTCTATGAGTCATCACTGGGAAGAGTATGCATTTTTCCATACTCTCCTCGGTTCCCAAGGAAGCCGAGATCTAGATTCTATCACACAATTGTATGTAAGAATATCTTTTTATTGTAAGTTTGTAGGTTCCATTTGACATGAGGGTAGAGATGCTAATCACTCATACGTATACTTGTACATGTATTATGGTAGACTGTCGAGGGTGCATTGTATATTTTCGGTGGTAATTGTCCTATGTCCTATCATGTATTAATAACTTGCACGTAATAATTCACTTTCATACTAATTTAATGATTTATTTGTCACAGCTTGCTAACTTAGGGGAAGAATAATTCGTTTCCTAGTTTAAATTTCTGGTTGAGCAGTTTTCTCTCCATTCAGGGGAGAAACCTTGGCTCCAGAATCCTGCTTACTGAGACCCCAAGGGAACATGGTTACAAATTCCTCACTTGCAGTAGGATGGATGGCAACACAACTATCGAAGTCTGCTTTCGTGGCTCCCATTTTCATAGCTATGCCGAACCCCTGTAACATCTCATCAGCTCCCATACCAATTACATGTAATCCAACAACGAGCTCTTCTTCTCCAGCACAAATGAGCTTCATTGCAGTTTTGGGTTTGTCATCAGGTTCCACCTGCCATGGACCATAGTAAAGATTTGCAAACTTGCTTCTGTAAATCTTAATATTGTCTTCTCCATACTTCACAATAGCTTGAGCCTCCGTCATTCCAATGGTTCCAATGGGAGGATGGCTAAATACTACTGTCGGCACGTTTTCGTATGAAACTTTAGCGTTCTTGAATTCCGGTCCACCGAATAGGCGATCAGCCAATCGTCTTCCCGCAGCGATGGCCATAGGAGTAAGTTCCACATTACCGCACACGTCACCTACAGCAAATACACCATCAACGTTTGTCTCCGAATATTCGTTTACGACAATATATCCTTTTTCGTTTTGTTCAACGCCAGCACCTGGTAAGTTGAGAGGTTCAACCAAAGGAGAACGTCCTGTTGCCATAATAATAGCATCACACCCTTCAATGACTTCACCATTTTGCAAAGTTACTGATTTAAGCCCATTGTCATCGACCGTAATTTTTTTAAGTCCGTCAGTATTTCGAAAGATATCAATTCCTTGCCGCTGCATCTCATTATCCAACGTATCAGCAATCATTTCATCGAATTCACGAAGAGCTTTCCCTTTTCGAACAACAAGGCTGACATCAGTCCCAAGCGCCTGAAGTACACCTGCCAATTCCACCGCAATGTATCCAGCTCCAACTACAACAGCTTTCTTTGGGAGAGATCCAAGCTCAAAAAAGCCATCAGAGCTCATAGAGTTTTCCTTTATTCCATCACCTGCAGGAAAGGTAGGATAGCCCCCAACAGCAATAAGGATATTTTTGGCAGAAAACTCTTTTTCTTCTCCGCCGTCTTCGGGGACAATTTTCACCTTTCCATCGCCTACTAATGAAGCTGTACCCAAAATAGATTCTACACCGCTGTTCGCCATATTGCGCTCATATATTCCATTTAAACGAAGAATGTATTTGTCGCGCGACTCTTTAATATTCCCCCAATCAAACTCAACTCCACCTTCTCCCGTAAAACCGTAGTGTTTCATATCATGAATAACTTCTGCAATACTTGCCGCATTCCACATCACTTTCTTGGGAACACATCCAACATTACTTTGACACGTAAATTAATGAAACAAAGTCATTCAGGAAAAGATAGAAAGCATAAAAATAGCACCCTAGTTAAATACTTACACGCAGGTACCTCCAAGCCTGCTCTTCTCTACAACTCCAACCTTGGCTCCATACGTTGCGGCACGTCGGGCACTTGCAATACCACCAGACCCGGCTCCAATCACTAGGTAATCAAAATCGTATTCAGAGCTTCCCTCGTTGTCAGCCGCAGCCGAAAGCGATCGAATGACAAAGCGCCTTCCACTTTTAGAATGAATCAAATCATGACGAAATGCAGATGATCGAACGAAGGCCTTCGATGCTGCACTAACATTCCTGCTACTGACATTGACGGTGAAGGAAGCCGTACTACGCAATGTTGCTGCGATCGCAAAAAACATTGTTAATTTCATTTCTCCAAAAACTTTAAGTTAGTTTCACACGTGCGCTCTAAGATGGTTAAAACCTTTTTCTTTTGACTCTCGATAACAACCCACAGCGTGAACTTGTATCTAGTTTTGGAATACTACCACAACTTGAGAGGTTCGATAGGAGGAAGGAGGGCTGAAATCCGTGTCAGATTTTAAAAGATGCCAACGCGTACGATTACAGCTCTATGACGTGTGTATGTGCGGTTATCATAGTAGCAAATACACAAACTTCGAAGTATCGCGGTACTACACAAGTATATGTATATGTGTACATAGATCGCAACCACCGGAGGACCGAGCTAAATTATACAAGTCCTACAAAATATGCGAAACCACCATACCATGAATCATGAATAGCATCGAGGACTCCCGCAAATGCAGAGTCATTTATCCAATATCAATACCGGTACTTCAAATTGCGAACTAAACTGATCGCCATTTTTGATTGATTACTTTTCCGCTAGGTACTTTTTTACTATGGTTTGAGGCAAAATGCTTCACATCAGAACTATGGTTGACGAGATTAATTCACTAGTATATGAATTGTTGAAAGCACTGTATTACAAAGATTATAGCAATGCGTGTTCTGACATTTGAGTAAACTCTAGTCATCCAATGCTTAAATTAAAGAGGACACAATTAATTTTCATGTCCACGATTCAGTTTTTGTAGGTGCTGTCTTGAGATTCATAGGACTCCGCGGTCGCGTGTATGCTCCTTATGCGCATTTACAATATCTGGTTTTGGTTATACCAAGATACATCGCAGAATTTGTATGAGGAATGGAGAGTACGCCGAAACTTTTATTCAAGTTGAAAAAGAGCTTGAACTGCTTTAGTCAATCGCTCTTTGCTTGATATCGCCCGTGCGCATCGAATGCGTGCCCCACCGCGGCCACTTTTATCAGGACTTAATACCCAAACATCCAACAAATCCGTTGATTCCCTTATTTTTTCCTTTCCTGATTTAGCTTCATCGTCTAGTGTATCGTCTTCGCAATTCTTCTTGTCAACAATTGCATCAAAGAGCGACTCCAACAAATTACTCATAGAGTGTAGTATATTTTTGCCATCATTGGCCGATGTATATTTTTCCCATATCTGCTGCAATTCTGAATTTTTTTTACCACCAGCAGAGCAAAAATGAAATTCGTCCAAAACGCCCCCAGGTTCGGATTGAAAGACACGAAGAGCTTTACCATAAGAATCGGTACTTAAATTTTCACCTGCTAGTCCTTGTCCCCAATCACATCCTAGGATGGTGGCCGTAACTCCAAACGGTCGAGCGCCAGCAGTCCTGGTCAGTTCATGCTGTATCCCAGATATTTCCTTTGCTATTTCCGAAACTGTCGGGGCCCAAGCTTCACCATGATTCATACGCATACGCTGGCACGTAATCCTTGCTGCCTGTGCAAGAGCTCTACCATCTCCAGCGAGACCTGTTGTTACGAGCAAAATTCCATGATCAATACGATGAACCTTCTCTGCAAATGCCTGGTCGCCACCTTCGCTGACATCAGGAGAAGAAACGGGAGGTCGAACCACTATGAGCATAATGCAATCACCCAAATTTAAGCAAACGACAGGAAGTCCTCTTTTTGTGCATCTCATAGCATATTCTACTTGCATTAATTTTCCTTCATCATTAAATAGGGTGATGGAACGATCGTACCGTGATGACGAGGAACGGCCTGAAACCCGTCGCTGCGGACGTCGGACGGAATACGCCGCGTTAGCAATTTTGTACACGAGACAAATGGCCAGCAATACGAATTTAATCAGAAACCGTGATTTCATTGTGATAAAAGATAGCCAGTGTGGTACTCGCTACAATAGAGTCTTGGAGTTTTGTAATATATATGAATCAAACTCTTGAAGTATTTTTTTTGAGTATGTCCCCAAGGGTTGTGCGGCGTGTGAAAAATATAGGGTGATCTATGATTATATGATTATGACATTTACGATTTACGAGCCGTATGACTGTTACAAGAGTAGATTTTAACAACACCAAATCATTATTTCGATGCAGTTGAAAAAAGTAAAACAGCATACGATATATCAGATATCAATATGCATTATTATTCCTTTTATACCGTGGTCCGCCAATAAACAAAATGTTGTAACTTCACTTCCAGAAGCTTGCGATTTCTTGTTACTACTACCGGTAGAGTAAGTAGACACAGTCCAGAGAATCTACATGCAGATGTTCCTCTCTCTAAAACCAGAAAGATCTATTAACATGTAAATAAATTTATTGCTGACTACGAGCATATGTACTAGTATCTATAAATATATATACATAATATATATATACCTGTTGAATTATTAATTAAACAACGATTATACCTGATTGGAGTACAAAGGTGATTTGCAGTACTTTGGAAAGAAATGAATTGCAGTACTTTGGAAAGAAATTACTGATACACTTTTTATTTTACTTTTCATTTTC
>Ga0209092_10002585_pt1 | contig 16535 bp, 8 predicted proteins | sample FraStrMetagenome_FD_187446 | JGI IMG/M metagenome (GOLD analysis project Ga0209092, IMG submission 187446) | Marine eukaryotic phytoplankton communities from Arctic Ocean - Fram Strait ARC3M Metagenome (SPAdes) (version 2) | ecosystem: Environmental > Aquatic > Marine > Oceanic | place: Fram...
AAACGAAATCTCCCAGTACCAAAAACAAAGCGAAGTCTTTCTTCAAAAGTCTACCTAGAACTGTTCGCTGGAGAATCCAACTTGGTTTACTTTCTTTACCAACAACAGAATCTACGAAAAAAGAACAAACTTCTTCCGAACGACAAGAAGAATCAATGCAAGTAGAGACTGTCCTGACTACTCCAAAGGAAGGATCTGAATCAGATCCATTATCTCCACATGCTGTCACCACCATCTCAACAAACGAACCTAATTTGAAACAATCTTCGGATTCAAAACCATCATCTACACCCAAGACCACTTCCTCTACTACTCAATTTACTCTCCTAGATATTATTCAATTCAATCAAGGAGAAATTCAAAATCAGCAAACTAGATTTGACTTGTTAGCAAAAAAGCATTTGTGGGAATCTTCTCCATTGGCATTGATTGAACAAGACGATGAAGACGTAAAGGAAACACAAAACGACCCAACTTTAGCAAAAGTTCCAAAGGAACCCAATAACAATCCAAGTAGTCCTACCACTAACATTAAAAAGGTTGCGTGCCATAAAGGAAGTGACCCATTGTCTGCCATGTTGATGGAAGAATCTGTAGAAGAGCATGGTTTAGAAAAAGGAGATTCATCTGATGTTACTACAGAAATGAACGAAGATTCACCCTCTAAAAAGGGTAATGCGTCCTGGTCGGAGTTTTATTCTGTAAGTATATTTATAGTTTCATTATCAAAGGAGTTGGTCATGATTGTTCGACTGATTTATTGTGACTTTTTCATGACTTCCTTTACGTGGAATGATAGTCTCGGGAAACATTGGATATTATAGAAAAGGATCTACATAGGCTCTCACCATCTCATCACATAGTTACACCTATTTCCATTCTATATTCTACTTCTACATCTTTGACTATACAAGAAAAAACCAAAGATGCGAACGGTCAAAAGGGCAAAGAAGCAAGTTCACCCAACTCTGATACATTGGAAGAACGGAAGAAAAGACGTTCTCAATTATTGTCTCAGTTGCTCTTTATTTATGCTCGACATAATCCTTCCTTAGGGTATCGACAGGGCATGGTAAGTGGAAATGAATTCATTAAATTCTGGCTTAGATTCGTCTACTTTGGTGTTGCTCAAGCAATTATGTAATTATTTTTTATGATACAAAATAAAAGCATGAAATTTTGAGTTTTATTTTGATTGCATTTGAGGTTGACTTCCACAATGCTTACAATCCCAAAAACTCCAAAAAAGAAGAAACCATAAGTAATGATTTACAAATGCAGCAACAAATCTTTCAAAAAGACAAAGTTGCAAATGACATATTTGCACTTTTTGAAACCATCATGTATTACCTTTCTCCTGCCTATGATTCTGATCCTCAAAGCATTACAGCACCACCTCATTTGGAAAATAAAGCAACCAAAACAAAACTTCTTGCATCCACTAGCATGTCGGCCGTTGGTGAGTCAGTCCTACAGCAAGTTCGTATTAATGGTTCAGATGCTTTGTACAGTCATTTGACAGATGATGTCAGTATTCCACCCCAACTTTACTGTGCACGATGGGTGAGACTTATTTTTACGCGAGAGATATCTTCTGTCCACCAATCTCTTTTCCTTTGGGATAAAATTTTTCACAGTATGTATAGGAAACATTGTGCTCTCTTACCTATTTTAGAGTATATTTGTGCTGCTATGATCCTTCGTATACAAGATAAATTTAATATATATTATAGCGATGAAGAACACGAAGATGATTTTGATGATGACCCAAATGATTCGATCAATGCATTGATGAATTATTCTCCCATTGACGATGTAAAAAGCTTTTGGAAAATGATTTCAGAAGTAATGGAGGGCAAGTTGGTCAAAGCGTCCATGGAAAGGAATAAAATGCGGAATATGAATCAAAGGCCTCATCAGCCCGCTGGGTTGCAGGATACTATGAATAAGGTTCAAAGTTTTGCCCGTCCATTTTTGGAAGGTGCAGGTAGAGCAATTTCAGGCACTTCACAAGACCAAAATTCTATGCAACCTCAAGAGCATAGAACACCTCAATTGCATATCAATGGTGTTTTCAAAAAAGTGAATAATATGTATCATGAGGCAATGGGCCAACAAGGAAGAGACAATGGCCTTTCCCAACAACAAAATCCAAATCAGTATCAACCCCTGAGTTCAGATGAATTTATGAAAAACAAACATGTGCACGGCGAACGCTATCACGCTGAACAAGTACGTCGGCAGAACTATGAACAAAGGCAAAAAGATCAAGTGAAACAAACTTTGAAGAAAGTTTCAAACACATGGAATAAAGCAATTGATTCAATTGGTGGCTCTATCGAGAATCTAGTTGTGAATGCATCAGCCCGAGGAAATCAAAATTCTAGTGGTATCCACAGAAATTCTAATCTAGAAGCCATAATGAATCGTCCACTGGGTATGCATCAACGTGGTGTTCAGGAGTCTCATGCAAATGAAGCCACAGCAAACCTTCGCCTTAAACAAAGTGTGAATATATTGACAAGGTTTCTGCAAATTGTAGAAGACAGGGGAGGGACTCAAGTTCCTCCTTTGGTCTGGCAGGCTGTCGCCGAGGTGGATGCTGTGCGTATGCAGATGCTGGTTGAAGACGCCAAAAATCAAAAGTCTATGGAAAATATGGAGCAAACATCACTAAATGAGACCCAAAATGAAAACATTCAACGCTCAAATATTTGATACTGGACCATTTACGGTTCTTTTGCATCTTTATTCACGATATCAATAACTTTAACTAGGATTCTTTTGCAAAAATTCTCTGTTTAGTAACTTCATTCGCAAACATAGTCTTATAGAATGGAAAAGTCGAGAAAAGTAAAATAGTTTTTAAGAGTAAACATTGTGTACACCTTTAAGCTTTGGATTAAGAGGGCTAACTAATTCATTATGTTTCTTATGAGTGGTAATATATTTTCTAAGAAGACTTGAATGTACTATTTTCAGCGTTGATCAGCACAATCTTAGGTTTTTGAACGAATATAGTATGGTCACAACGAAATAAAGATAAGAATTAAATTGTTAAGCATTCGATCTTTTATTCTTTACATTTGCAATAGTTTTGGAAGACATTTCTTTTGATTTGCCTATATAATCAATACTTTCAGCAAAAATCCGAAAGCATGTAATTCACTTTATTTTTATGATGAAGTATTGGTATTTCACTACTTATCTTCTTCTACGGGATGGACTATAATGCTGGTTGCTCGGTGACTCATAAATATTCTCCAGATGAGATTTCCCTCTTGAACGTGAGATTCGAGGTGTTCTTCGATCGTCGTATGAGTGAGCACGTGATGCATGTCCAATGCGTTGTGATGGTAAATAATGTTGGCCTCTTCGACTTGAGTCCCTTCTTGGGTCATTTGAAGTCATATACCTCTGTCCATTAGTTGACATCGGTGCCTCATAATACGAATTTGGATTGTTGTTATGGCCGTATCTTTGCGCGTATTGAAGATCATCTCTATGCCTTTCTTTCACTGAATGGATTTCAGTATCTATCCAGGCCTCTTCTAGGGAATAATCGTCACTCAAATCTTTGCCTCTCAATGTATTGTAACGAGACGGTGCTCCATATGCAGAATTTTGTCTGGGATAAAATACCGATGGAGAGGTGATTCCGGATACTTCACTATGTGTATCACCTTGCATAGCAACATGATCAGTGGGAGGAATATAATTTTCATGATATCTTTGATTTAAGGATGAGTAAGCTCCTTCATTATGAGTCACATTCTGCGGTCTACCGTAATCGACATATTCTGTATTTCCTCTTCCTCGAGAATAATTTCGCCCAGTTCGCGAATTTTTGCTCGACAAAGTATGTCTATTATTGTTAGGCATCTTATGAGTATGCTGTGTAGGTTGATAGCGATTTTGAATTTGATCTCGCTTTTTTGGATTAGTACGATTATGATCATTTTGCTTCGACGGATTATGATCTTGGAAGGACATCATCGGCTTAAACATGGGTACGAGTGATTTTTCATCATCTTCGCTCATAGTGTTTAACCAAACTTTTTCCAAAAGTTTTTCTTCTGCTTCTTTCTTCTTTTTTCTTTTCCGTACCTTCTTCTGTTGCCTTCTAATTTCTCTATCGATTTCAACTTTTATCATAATAAAGAAACGTTCAATAATCAAAGCGGCAGCCTTCTCTTTTCTATACTTTCTCATTCTACGAAATTCTCTTTGAATTTTTCTTACGCATACTTTTGTTCTGAATGCAATTTGTTTAGACCCGGTCAAGAGATTGATAACGCGAGTCATATGGACTTTTCTCCTTGCATAAAATTGCCGGTACGCGCATTGAATCATGAGTGTACAGGCATTCCAATAAAGTTTGCGTTCTTCTAACATGATAAAAAAATTTTGAATTACTAACGCGGCTTCATACTCTCTCCTAACTTGAATAAATTGTCTGGCCCAACGTTGAATTTTTGTCGCACAAACCCTTGATGTGAATCCCATTTCTTTAGACTTGGCCCAAACCTTCAAGACTCTAGTATATAAAATAAATCGTCTTGCCCTATATTGTCGAAATGTGCATTGGATAATTAAAGCACATGCCTGATAATCCAACATTCGTTGTCGTGTCAAATAACCCCGCACAGCTGCCTGTATTCTGGCTACTTCAAACTGGCAAATCACATATTGAGAAAAGTGCCAGAAACCTCTCCAAACGCTTTGGATCTTTACTGCTGATTTATGTTCAAGCTGAACCCTTTCTTTTTTTAATTGAATCCTATACTGAGGAAGCAATTTATGGAATCGCTGCTTGGCAATAAATCGACGTACAACACTCTGTTTCAACAAATGACAAATTTGGGAAAGATTAGATTAAAGTAACTTTATCAATACAAAATTATCAAATTCTTACCTGGACAACAATTACATGAACTAGTGAAAGAAGAAATTTCAAATGGACGCAATAGCCACGCCAATATCGCTGTATGACTATCGCTGCTTTCACTTGACGTTTGTGTACTATAATCCACCGTCTAACTACGCTCTGTGTGATGATAACGTCAACTAGGTCGAACTGATAACTTAGCTGAGCAGAAAACCTCCTCCATAGAGTTTGGATTTTGATTGCTTGAGAGCTTAAAAACGAGAGTTCATTCCTAGTTTTGAAGCCCCGATATAATGCTTGTACCTTTATGAGTGCATTCCTTTTTGCTCTCACTTTGTCAATAGCAAATTTTCTCCTAGCAATTGTTTGCACAATAGAAACAGAGCACAAGTCATCTTGATAATTTAATACCCCTAAGAATCCTCGGATAATCTTTTGTATCTCTGTGGCACAGTAATGTTCGTCCTCTAATCGATCTCTATCTACCCATCCACGAAATGCAGCTTGTATTTTTATTGCCGCTATGATATGAGCAAAAACATAATCTTCACTGAGCCATCTACGAAAATAGGTTTGAATGATAACGCAAGCCCACATTCGACTTCGTGCCTCTTGTTCAGCCAAAAATCTACGAATTTCGGTTTGAATTGGAATTGCTGCAGCATCAAGCAAACGCAGTCCAGCCATATGAATCATATAATTTGGACTATCTGCTGGAACAATAGCTAATGGACTTTTATGTGGTGCACGAATGATTTTTTTCCTTGGAGTTGGAGGTTTAGCTTCTAATTGAAGCCTTGTTAATTTGGCCGAAGATACCGATTTTGATAAATAAGGAGACGTGGTCGTTTTCATTGACATATAATTTGATTTGTCATTTTCTGAGGATTTTGTGGGGGTCATAGATGTTTGTTTTTTTGAGTGCTTATGTTTGCGTTCATCATCAATACGCATTCGCAATTTTTTTGATTCATTTATAATATAAACTCTACGCCTACGGCCGAGCTCTTCTTTTGCTCGTTGTATGTAAAAAAGCGATTGAATTTTTAATGCTGCTGCATGCTCAGTTTGAATAGTTGTTCCATTTTTAAAAGAACGTCTTCTTCTTGAGAGTTGGTAGTTGCTACTCCTGAGCAACTTTCGCAGAGGCGACGGTTCCCTTGTACTGCTGAATGGAGCCTTATTATTTTCGCTTCTTCCTCGAGTTCCTTGTCCTTGCGCTTCCAATTTATTGTGAGGATTCGGAACCGGGGCCTTATCAAAGTCACCTCCATCTGCATCATGAGAGGAAGTTGGAGATATGAAAGACCTCTGTGTATATTCGATATCATCTATATCGTTGTTGGATTCAAATTCGTTTCTGTTAGACTGCTGCATACTATTTTTTTTCATTGAAGTTTTCGAGCGATTATCTATTCCTGGTCCTACAAATGTATTCGGATTTTCCCATTTCTTCCAGCCTTGTCTGAGTTTACTGACATTATAGTTTTCTTCCTGATCATGAAAGTTTGTTGGTGAAACATCTCCTTGCGAGGAATGATCAGAGATAGAATTATCTTTCACAAAATGCATTTGATCATATGCAATCTTGAACTTTTCTTGTGATTTATCTCGAGATGCTTTGTGTGATAAACTGGGGTTTTCTGCTTTGGTGTCGTGAACTAACATGGAACTAGAAGATGGATCAGAATTATTGGCATCCGATTTCGACGAAACTCTCTTATTTCTAATTGAATCTGAATTGGAGCCACTTCGATCTTTATTTTCGTTGCCCTTAAATAGCGCATCAACATCATGATCAATTTCCTTTGTAACCACATTAAGGTTGCTCGTTTTAGGCGTTGGTAAAAAATGATTTCCTTTCTTAGAAGTATTGATAGGTTGATTTTGATGGATTCCTGTACTCTCACTTTCTATATCAACGTCATGAACATCAATCATTTTTGATTTATTACTAGTCTTCTTTTTTGAAGAATGGTCTTGCTGGAAAAATGGATCAGAGAAAAAATCGTCTGCTTTTGTAACAAATGGATTCCAAGCATTACCACCACTATTTTGTTGTTGCTTTTGATGATTTAATGGTATTTTTGTATCGACCTTTAATTTCGTATCTCCTCGGTTTTCTATTGATTGCTTTCTATTAGTACCATCTCTAGTTTTTGACAAAGATGAAGAACTAGCTGCAGATAGTAGTGTGTCCCTTTCCTTCCGCATTTGAGTATTAGAAGAAACAAAGGTAGGATTTGTCATTTCTGAAATGTCATCATCATGTTGTGAGATATCGGTTTCACTATCAAAAAATTGGGACGATGGTGTTTCCAAATCTGGATCTGGATAGGGAGATTTATTTTTTCTTGTTTTACTCATTGGAAGATTTCGTGATGAAGAATTTTTGGGGGATGGGTTAAAGTCAGGAGGAGAAAATGACGACTGAGGAAAAAGTTCAGATGAGTTTTTTTGTGGAGTATGAAAATCGTCGTTAGGGATAGGTGTATCTTTCAGACTAGGTAGAAGAAGAGAAACGTTTTTGTTTGGAGGTTCTGTGGATACAGACGTCATGCTATCTTTATTACCACTGCTTTTTGAAGATTTGTGTTTTGCTCCACTGGTCTTTGCTATTTTATCGTTTTTGCTCTATTTTGAAAGAGATATAAATGAGAAGAAAGTAGAAAAACAAACAATATTATAACAGATGTAAGAATAATGAATACAATGTTGAGCAAGAGTGCTTTATTTCCACACTTACAGATTTTCGAAACAAACTTTTCTTTTTACTTGATCTTTCATCGTCTAATAGTGGAAGAGATTCTTTTTTCTCCTTTTTTTTCTTCTTCTTCTTTTTCTTGGAGCCTAAATGCATATCATCTGCATCGTCAACAAATTTTTGATCAGAAGATTCGGGTCTAAATGGAAGGAAATCACTTGAATCCAAAGATGTCTTAATGGATATATCCATTGATTGCTTTGACGGACTGGTTTCATCAAAAGGAGCCCATGGCGATCGTGGAAAAATATCATTTGTACTTTTTGATTGAGACTTAGTTTCATTTCCTTTTGTTAACCTCACTCGCGAGGAAGAAGCATTTGCTTCTCCCTTAACAGACATTGTGTCAGAAATTGAAGGTGCTAGCTTCCATTTGCTGGACGTGGAAGATTTCTTTTTGCTGCTTTGAAAGCTATCATCAATATTATTTTTAGTTTCTGGAACTTTGTTTCTCTTTTGGATTCGTTGAGGTGGCGGTCCGGGAGGTGGACCAGGAGGTGGGCCTGGAGGAGCAGCTGGAAAAGAAAAAAAATCTCCTCCTGATGCACCCGAATTTTTCGATCTACGAGGCTGTGGAGGTCCTGGTGGTGGACCTGGTGGTGGACCTGGTGGTGGAGGTGGTGGTGAAAATCCTTCACCGATATCTCTTTTCATTATAGGAGAACTCATTTCACTCATTTGCTTACAAACTGAACCGAGTATTTGATTAGTTCAGCTTCTTGATAGTGACTGACTTCACTTATTCTCTCATAACGCTTTTTGCAACTTAAGATTTTTGAAGCAAAGAAGTAGGTCTCAATCAGCTCTCGATTTAAGATGCTTAATCTGTCTCTATCGCTTAATGCATAATTACGGTAAAGCTTCTTTGTATATTTACGGACTATTATTTAGACACATTCTACATTAAATATGTTCTCTCCTCATGCTTCATGTGCTTGCATATATTCAACGGTTTAGAGTAAATGTACATTTGAAAAGCCACTAGTATTTTAATTATATAGAAGCCATGCAAGAATTGTAATGCTTCACTTACATCTGTAGACTTTATTATCATATTTTACTTAGCAAATATAAAAGTGTGTACACACATAATAAATCAACCACTTAAGTTTCATCGAATACATCTTGTTAAAAACAAATGCTTCGTTAAGGATTCAATGCGTTATTGCTTAGTTCAATTTTAATCGTGTATATCTTCCTTATACGGATTGAATTTAAAATATCTAAGTAAATTTGAATATTTCAGAATATGTGCTATACACAACAAACACTTAGTGTCACACTTGTACCAAAAACACTCACCAATAATTTTCATATTCTGCTTTTTTTTGCATTGTAGGTGACAACTTCTGTATATATTTCATTGACTTGGCCCAATTTCATCCAATAGTACGTTGATTATTCCAAGTCAAAGTGGTGCTCTACTTGGATTATGAGGATGTTTTGTTGGATCTTTAGAATTGCACCAAACGAACAACTGAAAGGGGTAAACAGCAGCGTATAGTTTCCATAGCCACGACATTATCGAAGTGTTGTGAGAAAGGAGTTTTAGATAGATCTTTTTCGGAGTCTAAGGCTGCTTCCTACCTTCTACCACAGCAGTCAGTGGTTCTATTCCAATGAATCAAATTCTACTTACTCTATCAAAACTCTGCGGTAGGAACCTGTACACCTTCGTCATTTGCCCCAAACCCTGACGCTTCTATATACTAATTATTATGCATGAATACAACAAAAAGTGTCCGGTACCATCTCGCACTTTCATTAGAATCAACACCATTATCATCATGCTATAGGATTGCACTCTCCTCAAGATATGAAATCTCCTATCGAATAACTTCCATCCACCAATCTGTACGAATAAATGGAAAAAATGAATGCCAAGAATAACTCAATAATGGAAGGAAAACTTCACAAATTGACGAAAGCATATACATAACCGTCGTGAAGTAAATATATTTGAGAACGAACCGTGAAACTAAATTATCCTCGATCAAACAATCAATCGACTTCTATGAATATCCATGACGATTCGGAATCATCCCAAAATGTCAAAGTAGAATCTCATTATCCCGTTCGAAATATAATTTCCACGATGTTTTTATAAATGAGTTGATTTTGGAATCGCTCTTATTTTAGGTAGACCCACCCGGTTACGAAATTACCGATATCACCCTCTAGAGTAAGTATGCAAATGGGCACCTTTGGGAGCAGAACGATCTTTCGAAATTTTTCAACTTCATTATTTTAAAAGTTAGATTCCATTCATGTTATGTATGATGAATTTCCTATGTTAGTTTGGTAGAGATCCAATACTTACCAAACAATATGATATATCGATACAGCATGATATCAATTGATTACTGGAAGGGAAAGACAATCGCACCAACTCCGACGGTATCAGACGATATGCTAGAGTATATATGAGATATGTCGGATTTGGTCCCAATTCTAGATGAAATCAATTTATAATGGAATTTGTGGAAAGAATCCCTTTTAGACGGAGGATCTCCATAGTATGTTGTGGGTAAGTCTAGTTATATGCCTTTCAGTAAGATTTATACGGAGTATGGGGAGAACGGACAGAGTCAGATTCGATTCCAATGAGAAGGTACCTCAGATTCTAACAAGGAGAAATTTCCTTTTATAGATTTTATGACTTTGTGTGCTATTACTCAGTTATTGACGAATGATAATAATGTCAGAATTATTTCAGGAAGTCATGCAGTTTACATGTAGTTATATTTTTGCTATCCCATGATACTCAAATTTTTGTGTGATCTCATAAATTCCCTATTTAATTAATTTGATTGAAAATTGTCCCTCTTTTTTAGGATATTTCCCTTTTATTAATTGTCCTATTACAATAGTAGTAAATGCAATCTGTTTGTGCTTTCATTTGCAGAAGAGAAATAGATATTGTACAAGAAAAGCGAATCGACATTTTATAAAGCGTGTACAAAATAAATTTGCAAAAAAATAAAGTGACAAAAACATTATGCACTAAAAGATATTGGAGACCCCAATGAAGCTTTTGCAGACATCAATCATACATCCATTTCCATTAAAATGCATCCGCAAAAGGATAAGACTGAGTCTCCCACGGATATTTCACCATTAAAGACTATAGAGACTTGTTTTCATAATCTATTCGGTTGCTTCAAAAATGTTTGTATACAAATCCATAACAATCCCCCATTCAAAGAGATTTTCCTTTTCTTTTTCACAAAAAATTATTTCACATATGCTGCAACAACGAAAGAAACGCAAAATTACCTCATAAAACACAACTACCTATTCATGCTAATTGGACAAAAAAGGATGGGCGTTGCGATTAAAGCAGTAATGTTCTAAAGCTTTTTAAAGTGATGCTGCTGTTAGGGCTCATTTGTAAGCTATGAACTCAAACAAGAATGCTAGATATTCTATTTTGCACACGATTGCTATTGCAATTACTGAATATTTGTACATTGAGACCAAAAATAAATCAGGATATGGTTCAAAGTACTCGTGTCTCGTTTTGTATTATGCAACTTAATTTGTAATGAGAGAATAGAGTATAGAATATAGAAACGGGTATTTACGAAATTCTTAATTACACCCACGAGATGTAAATTCAGTCCCTACGGCAGTCGTATCAATTGAATACGAAGGAGAAACTCCTTTATCAAGATCATCAAAAGCTTGGATCACAATATCAGCAACATCAGCACACGACTCAGCAGTTTGAGTCACAGACTTGGAGAAATGTGAACCAGAATCCAAACGAGACTGAGCACATTCATCTTGCATTTTATCCCAATCACTCCATTCAAAGGTATAGTTTGTCAATGGATGACCTTCTTCCACTAGTGAGGATCCAATATCCACTACATACTGGATCGGAGGATTTAGCCCAACTGCTCCAGTAAAAAGCCTCATTGAACGACCAAAAGCATAGCATTGGCATGCAGTATGTGATGGAAACTCTGAGTTTGCTTCTTCAAAGAGGTATGGTACCCAATCACTTCCTTGGAGACTTCCGCTTGTAGCCTCAGTCGGCCCAAGATAGGAAAAAACACTTTGATCAGTTAATGCTCTATTAATACTGGTTCTGGGGCGGAGCATACCAACTCTCATTTTCTCCTTAGCTGCGAATAATGTTGCCTCATACTTAAGTGCACATAAATAAAGAAGTAAGTAAAATTATTAAGTTAATCCTTCATATATCAAGTATATTTAACTTCAAAGCAATTGACTTACCAATGCAGCTATTGTGCTAGTTACTCCCCTGATCTTATTGAATTCAGTTGTATCAGTATCGGTATCCCACAAACCTCGTTGGAAGAGCATAAACCATTGCCAAACATTTTGATAAAATTCAACCTTTGCTTTTTTCTCGTCGTCCAATTCTGCCAAGGTTTGCAAAACAGCTTGCCTTTCATCAGCAAAATCGTAGCAAGGATAATCCATTTCAAGCTCACATATTTTCTCATTTCCTACGAAATAAGATCTTCCGACCTCAGCAATATGTGGATACAACCATTGTTGACGATAAGTTCCTAAATTCAATTGAAGCTGAACCGGCTTCCAACACATTTCTGGTGCTGACGAAGGTTGTGAGAATTGATCAGTGAGTTCAGTAAGTTCAGTAATTGAGTCCAAAACAGATGTAATGATGTCTTCTTCTTCAGAAACGCATTTTTCCTCATATAATGGTTTCCACTTTTCTGTACAGTCAGAAAGATATCCATCATTTTCATTATAATTTACGTCTCTCCAATCTTCATATTCTAGAACGTTATTTGCAGCTGTCAAATTACCGTTGGCATTCCATCCATCCTGATCAAAAACTAATCTTGTTTGCTCAAACATAAGTCTAGCAAAACCAAGAGGAGTATTTGTACCACAGTCGAAGCTTTCCGTATCAGGACATGCACTTAAATCTGCACCAATAAGCGCTGCATATTCATCAACTTGTTCTTTCCAAGCTGGTACATAATGGCGAAGAGACCAAAGATATGTGTATGTGAACGTTTCAAGGGCACTCAATGCAACAAGAGCCTCTTCAGCAGCATCTTTAGGCCTGCAGACTCTAAAAAACGAACTGGTTTCTTCACGACCAAAAAACTCAAGAGCGCTTTCGTCAGCCAGGGCCATAACAGTGTATGGCGCGGCCATGACAGCTGTCCATTCTCGCACCTGCCTTGTGGATGGGTACCCTAAAATACCATCTGTGTTAGAGTTTGCGAATGCATAATCGACAGCCCCCGTGTAAACACTCCATACGCTCGTTGCGTTCACAGTAAAAACGCTTGTATCAGTTGTTACAGTAATGCATGCACTTGTTTCATGAAAACTGCTGAAAGATACAGTTGCCGCGATCAAAGATGGCAAAATCTTATTCATTGTCCACATCCAAAAAATCTTCCCGATTTAATAAATCTACGATATTTAGGTAGTTCTCTGGAAGTTGACCTTAATTGAGTTTAAATGTGTTTTTGACAATGTGAAGGCTTTTTTTATTTGAATGACTTATTCATGATTGTGTACATTTTCATGGAGAGATCTCATATGTAAAAGAATCATGTGTGACATATGAATCTTATTTTTAAAGAATTCAAACCCCAAACGGTCATATATATTTTCTATATAAATTTCTCCATGTTTCCGTTCCACCTTTTGTTTAAAGGAAATTAAGTTATATTCTTTAGAAATATCTATAGGTACCAATGTAAGAAAGATTATATCCTATAAATATTTAAATTCTACAATATTTTGAATAAGTTGAAAATCCCCTTCAACAGCGTAAATACAGAAAGAAACACCACTTAGGTCAAATTTTCTTATCGTCATACCAATATACCGTAACTTGTTCTCAACATTATTATTATTATGTTATATTTTTCGAACTTTTTCAAGAGAAGAAAATAAATGATCTGAAAAAGAAAGTAGACATGTCTGACTCGACTTATTGTTTTAGTACATGTTGTATGTAAGAGATAGTAGTAGTAATAACCTATCTCACTTTATAATAGTTATCTAGCTAGAGTTATTACACTATATCAGGTTATAGAGCCACATTAACGCTCAAGAAAGTCCGTGACTTATATCGACAAAAGCCTGAAAGAGTTAGACTGCGTCTATCGACTTTCCCCAAACAGTGTCCGCGACCTGTTTGTTCAACAAGAGTTGGTCGGCGAAATTTCTAGCTACAGGCAAATTAAAAATTTCCTCTTCATACATCTATTTTTGTTGGGTAAAAAAGCGACATGATCATAAGAAATAATCAGAAGCAACCTTCGATATGGATGTTCTTCGCAATCCTGCAATCACTCATGTGGTTGTTTGGTTTACCACTATATTTTAAAAAATACTGGGTGACAGCCTTTGGATCGTTCTCTAATGGACAGGCTGAATTCATAATAAATTTGGTACCTATACCATTTTTTATCGGGTACAATCTCATCATGCTCCCTATCTACTACATCCAGCATCCATTTTTTGAACAATTTAAGATCCAAAACGATACATCGTGGCAGTGGCTAGACCATAGAGAGAAAAAACGTCGTAGTTTTTGGGCACTCGTTGTGCGTTCTATAAAAATGATATCCGTCAATCTTTTCATTCTCCTTCCAATATTATCATTTTTGAAAATATACACTTTGGAAAGGTTGGGTTTAGATTCTCCTTCCGCTTTCGCGGTAGATAGTGATCATTGGCCTAGCATGATACAAAATTGTCGTGACATTTTTCTCCTTTCTCTCGTTCATGAACTTGGTTTTTACACAACTCATCGTATGATGCACACTTATCCATCACTTTACAAGTATCACAAGGTCCACCATGAATTTAAAGCCAACATCGCTCTCGCATCACTGCACAATCATCCAGTCGATTTTATATTGAGTATTGGTGTTCCTGCGCTACTTGCAATCTCCATCATCAATCCTCATTCCTCCACTCAGTTATTATGGAGTTTATGGACCCTGCAGGCAAATTTAGATGATCATGTAGGCTATAGTTTCCCTTGGAGCCCCGTACGGTGGTTTCCGTTTGCTGCCACGACCGATGAGCATGAGTTTCACCATTCTAAGAATCTTGGTTGTTTCGGTTCCAAGCTATCAATCTTTAATTCTATTTTTGGTGGATATGAGCATTATTATGCACATACGGATAAGTATAAGAAAGGATAACAACCATTATTTTTGATGTTCGGCCATAGGTCAAGTATTTTTCTTTTTAAGACTTTGCATAAAACTTCCATTTATCAAATTTGCTTTGATACTGCATTTTGACACAAAAAAAGTGATTACGAACACATCATCTGCTGAGAAGAGTATAATAGCACAGTTTACCATTGACACAAAGATTCTCAAATTCCTCTCCTGTATACCTATATCAACTTTTGAAGCCTTAAACCTATTCTTAAAATAGCGAAAGGAATCGTAAAAAGATTTTTTCCAACGAATATTGAAGTGAGCATGTCCAGAATCATCTACGTACTCACATTCAAACCATCAGACGGAGAGCAGCAAATATTATAGGTAGATATAAAGTGAGGATGCAAACAGAAATGGTTCGCAGATGATGATAGGGAAGATAAGTATGAATAGATATATATTAAAACGCGAAAGAAATAGAAGAAGAGTCACAGAATGCAACAAACATGATCGGACAAGAAGCTACAAGCGAGAACGAAGGACGAAGAAAAAAGCTACATGGGGATCTTTTTTTAATTTTTTTCTATGACGGCGACAAAAGAATGTAATACATTTCCCTCAGAGTTACTACGCAGACAAAGTCGTGCGGTTAATGGTTTCAAACTGTATGCAATGTTAGCCATTACAATATTCTTTTAAAACGGGACGTGTCGGTCTTCGAGCCTAGGTAGCCTTTAACACGTTAAATAGACATTTACTACTACTACATCTGTTTTTATTGGGATCGATAAAAGTAATAATATGACATACACAAACAAACAAACTTAATAAAATTGGATGTTACGACATGAACTTTACCCTGCCAAACTTATTATGTTCATAATATTTATAATGTTGAGGGTAAAAATCAAAAGAGTGAATAAAAGAAGATGTAAAGAAAGAAGCAAATACTGCAATAGACTCTAATTAATGGCAGCTTTTAGAAATTGAATGTTACAAATTTCATACCAAACTTAGATTCAGATAAGTTCAAATGATATAAATCTTCTACAACTAGGATCGTGGAACTAATTACATTTACGTGACTGCAATTTGTTACTATTTCTTTTGTACCTCAAGAAATGATAAATAATGAATGATCATGAATGTACTCTCTAGTGAGAAAGCCGAAGAAAATTTTTGGCAATGCTCTTCAAAAAAATAATGTTACAGAACAACTCTACCTTTGTTAACTTGCCTGAAAAACAGCATTCTTTTATTATGCTGATACATACTTACGAAAAAGATAAAAATGATCTATCTCTGAGGCTGGAGCTAAAAGAAAAGAACACAACTTGAGATTTGAACTCTAACATATGTAATAATATCAATGCATTCGCATCATGCGAGAAATGAGTAAATATAACATACATTATATCCAGTAAATTTTACAAAATTGTATTCCTTAATCAAATAATTAATTTAATTTACTGAACCTTTTCTTATATATAATCACTGCCAAATAATTTCTTGAGAATTCTACAGGATAAAGGGATTTTATGCTGTTCGTCACACATTAAGTATGACTCGTAAAAATCTTCGTTCCTACTGAGTCCTTCTTTGCTGCTCCTGTAACGTTCTGATTTATTCTGCTTCATGATGTTAGTTCTTCCTGTCGAAATATACTATTTCAGCAATCCATACCTTGCGTTTCATGCAATTTAATGATAACCTTAGGCTTCATCTTGTGACTCGGTATACT
>Ga0209092_10002588_pt1 | contig 16524 bp, 12 predicted proteins | sample FraStrMetagenome_FD_187446 | JGI IMG/M metagenome (GOLD analysis project Ga0209092, IMG submission 187446) | Marine eukaryotic phytoplankton communities from Arctic Ocean - Fram Strait ARC3M Metagenome (SPAdes) (version 2) | ecosystem: Environmental > Aquatic > Marine > Oceanic | place: Fram...
CTCTGCATGAGCATCCTACATTGTATCAGCCTACATCTACTTCTATTAGGCTTGTATTAACATTTCCCGTCCTATACCATTGTAATCTGTATGTGCAGTTGCTTTGTACATGGTATAGTGATTAGCAAGCAGTTTCATCTGAACAAAGGGTACTTATCATCCTACTGCTCTACGACCGGCGGAGTACGCGCGGTACACGTAAGTACAGCAAAGTTTATCCAGATGTTATCAAGTGAGCACACAACGTAGCTGAAAAATTTATTTAAAATTTTACATACGGCCATAAAGTGAAAACTTTAAATACATGCTTCGAAATTCTTTTACTTTGAGATAGATTATATTTTTCTTTGAGTCAGACTTTTTATTGAATTGAAATCGATATAAAAACAATTCAGTAGTGGCTTCAAGATAAGCCTTTCGTCTCAGCCGTCAACCTCATCCACCGAAAAGATTACAAGTTTCTCGAAGGGATTTGACTGTATTAGTTGCCATCAACCATTAAACCAAGGGAATGATGGAAACTTCCTGCGATGAACTAGATGCTACGATATCAACCAATCCGTTTCATAATGATTTGTACATTCCTTTAGTAATTTCATGTTTGTGTTTCGCAATGTTATGTTTCGTTACTTCCTCAATTACCGGCAACTATTCGCAGGTAGATAAACTATGGTCCGTCACACCCGTTGTATATGCTTGGATTTGTGCCGTTGATACACGAACTTACGTGATGGCAACACTTGTGACTGTATGGGGTATTCGGTTGTCCTTTAATTTTTATCGAAGAGGTGGTTATCCTTCCAACATTTTAAAATTTTGGCATGGCGAAGAGGACTACCGGTGGGCTGTGCTTCAACGCGGCGATGTGATGCCAGGAAAGCTTTTTAAGCTGTTAAAGTACAAAGTAGTGTGGGTGGTGTTTAATGTGATATTCATTTGCTTGTACCAGCATTTTTTACTATTGTGGATAGTTAGCCCTTCGTTAGTGGCCGCGGCATATGGTGTTTCTACTGCTTGTGATAATAGTAACGAAGTGCTTTATTCAGACAAATTAAACGTCCTGGATGTAGTTGCAAGTGTAGGGATGATAGTTTTTATTTTACTTGAGGGTATAGCCGATAACCAGCAATTTTCATTTCAGCAAGAAAAATATCGTCGAAGAAACTCAGGTGAAGAACTCGGGAAAGAGTATGAAGCTGGTTTTTACCGTAACGGGTTGTTCGCTATTGTTCGTAAGCCAAACTATACCAGCGAGCAAATGATATGGATTACTTATTATCTATTCTCGGTCGCAGCAACAAATGGACGCAAAATATTTAATTGGTCTTCAATTGGATTTGTGATGCTTGTATTGCTGTTTCAAGGTTCAGGTTGGATGACTGAAATGATTACTGTACAAAAATATCCGAAATATGCTGATTATCAGCAGAATACTCCATTGTACCTACCAAACTTTTTTTGGCTTCTGGCAGAGAAGAAAAAGTTATCATAATAATTTTCTTTATGATTCAATATTCCTTGTTAGACGATTCATATTTTGTCTTGAAGATTAGTCATCCAATTTGATTCGTGGAAATACCATCCGGCAATTTGGGTAAATAGATGAAAATTTTAGTCTCTTTTCAAATTTGCTCAGCTACGATAACGAAGTGTTTAACTCTGCCGCCAACGTCGAGAAGTTGTATCCATATACCCTTAATTTATCTACGTGCGACGTGCATCGTTAATTAACTTAGATCTCGTTTATGGAATAGACAGTGGCTATCGATACGTAAACTATCAAAAATTTGTTGAAAAGCTTAAGTCGCTTTAGGCTTAACTATTCCCTATATGCATTACACATTTGACCCAAAGATACAAGTTTGAATCATTCATAAGCTATGCGTTGAGGTACAGTTCCGACGATCACGTGCAGATGCCGTCCTATTACTTTTTCAACCATTCAAAGACTTCAAACAATAAGCATAACAAAAAGAAAACAACAGAAAACACAACATTTTTCTTTGGTAGGCACAATAGTCAAGTAAAAAGAGTGGAGAAAACCTTGTTGCGAAGTTTTCGAATCGATGCATTCAAGGCTTCAGGCTACATGCAAGGGAACTCACGAACTCATCGAGATATAAATTTTTGTTTTGTAATACCAAAATATCAAGGTAGATGTATAATGTTCTAGAATACACTCTTCGAAGTACTGAACATTGTGAGCCTGTAAATAACCAAAAACCAAGTATGTGTACATGCGTAGATGTCTTCGAGGGAGATAATGAAATCTGTTCTTTGTTTCTTTCTTTCTTTCTCCCTCTTCTCTCTCTCTCTCTCTCTAATCTACTTTCTCTAGATTTTGACAATGAAATTCGGAACCAGTACCGGCAGTCAGTACATGTACATGTACACACATTCGAATTTTATTTTTCAAATCTTGTTAGCCAGAAAATTCACCGGCTAATTTTCTCTCGTGACAAGTCCAACCCCGCGCCTCCTTCTCACAGAGATCTGATTTTCATGTCACTTGCAAGAAACTCTAATGCATATATTCGTAGCTCTATCGAAATCTCTGCACATTCGAGCATTGGTGAATTCCATCATTGTTGGATAGTTTGTTGCATTCCACTTGATCGCATATAATTTCGCCAGCCGCGCTGGTGCGGGTAACGTGTAATAAATGGAATAAAAATATATAACGAGAAAATAGCGAACACCAAATGCTACACATGAATGTTTTATTAATGTACCATTCTCGAGAATGAGAATGGAAGGCATATGTTTAGTTATTATTTGTACGTGAATTTGAAATGACATAACATTCTTAACGAGCTGGCATTTCATGGAAACATGCCCTTTCCACGAAATATATAAACACACACATATTTTTATATATTTTACTTCCCGGACAGAATTGAAAGCGACTCATCACCATCTCATCATCCTAAAATCGATCATTTTCATCCGCATTGTAGTCCAACGATGCAGCATCAGCCGCACCAACAAGGAGAAGATGATGGCATCCAAACCGCGCACAATATTGTAGATTCTATACTGCACCAAATCCTCTACGTAGATTCTCCTCCAAATAATTTGTTGGAACTAAATTCAACGAATGACAACAATGCTTCGCAACAGCTTCGCAGCGATGGAAGTCTTGATTTAAACAAACCAACTCCAATTTTACCACCAATATCTCGTATATCCCCTGTAACAAGAACAAGTACTTTGACGAGCACGTATCCGGCGAATCGCATCGGACCGAGCTACAGTAGTGACACGTATGGTGTCCCAGATTTACCGAGTTTGGCTGTCGCGAGCAACGTCATCTCAACAGCCCGACCTCCACTTGCACGAAATTTGCATATTAATCTCACTAGTGCGTCAAGCAGCGTGAGCGTAAGCAATTTAGATGGGAGTAGCGTAGGCGCAGGAAGCACCATTGCTACACAGTGCACCCCGACTGTCGAGGACGCTAATAAAGCCTCTTCCGCCGTTAAACCAGAAAATGCTCTTGCCGCGCGCGCCTTGGGGCACATCCAGCTCGTCAATTTGTGCGAGCACGCTTCCAAAACGAAGAGCGGCAATGGTTCAGGTATAAATCCGAAAACTGTAAACAAACAAGACGCGGATGAAATAAGTGAATTTAGCTTCGATCTGAACTTGGAAGACGAAGACGAGATGGGACCTACAACTATTACTAAAGCAGATAAGAAAGAAGAAGAAGAAGAAGAAGCAACTAATTCAAATCCGCGCATTCAAATGTTCGGCAGTGAGTACGCACGATACTTGAGCACATCTACCCCATTTCGACCTACCCCTATACCGAAACCACGCCTCCTTATACCACGACGCACTCCCAAGATTAGCAGCCATTTCTCCAACACAAATAAACCTCCCATGATCGCGCGTACTCGAAAACAATCCGAAAGCAGCGCCAGTGACTGTACTGATACTCTCGACCCAAAGAATGGCCCTATTGTGGAATTACTTGTCACGTCTTTATCAGACGGGATCCCACCAGGATACACTACGATACGTTCCTCGGCGTCGTCCAACCAAGTCCTCTGCATTAAACGAGAACGGAACTGGAGTCGCGCTTGGTTTCGCCCGTTGGTTACAGCACTTGCTGTGATACTACCTGATCGACGTGAATTCGTGCCTCCAGGATACTGTGTCATTCGTAAAAATTCGGAACCTGCTAATTTTGGGACCTCTGAGCGTGTCTACATTTGCTACCGACGGTCCCGTGAAGGGAATCCGATTACCGATTTACAATTTCTGGATCCACGCACAGGAGATGTGATCCCACAAGACTACACGGTATTGGAGCGCACCCCTTTTAGCTACAGTGCCTGCGTAGAAAAAGGTTTTCTGGCCTATCGACAACGTTTGGCCAATTTGGAAACACTGCGACCTTTGCCGTTATTCAAAAGCGAGCATCCGGCCTATTTTGCAACGGGCGGAGGTATCGTGCAGAGTAGTGTAGGGAAACGACACGTAATGGAACTACGACGTAAAGTGAGTGTTTTGAGTCCCGCTAGTGTAGCTAGTCGGCTATTGGAGAGTGGAAAACTGTATCTGCAAAGGGACGAAGGGAGTTGGAGCTTTGATGAAGGGAGTGCCGCGAGGGGAGGCGTCGATGGGGATTCTCATACGAGAAATCGAAGTTCTAGTTATTTTAGTGAAGTGAGGTAAGTATATTTATACGTCTGAAGTTTGCATGACGTGATCTCACATTTCGTCAAAAAATCAGTTCGCAAGCTTCTTCTATAACCGGCACTATCAAAACTATATCGCTGTATCTAGATTATATTCCGCATTTATCCACCTATGCCAACTCTTTCGCCTCCAACACTGAGCCACAGCTTGTTCCTCCCCACAAACTTTCGCTTTTGACTCCGATACTTACTGCTCTATACAACCAACATGGCGGATCCTCTCATCTGGCTCTGGAAGGTGTTACCAACTTGTTAAAAACATCATTTTTCGACGATGATATACCAGCGTCGGTCCAAGAAATGGACGACCGTTGCACCATGATTGACGTCTGCACGCAAGTCGTATGTGACGTCGCTATGAGTGCCCGCGAAAGTCACTTTTGCGGATGTACTCTATTCTTAAATTTAGCATTGAAAAAATCCCAATCAAGGCTCAACAACCGAACGTTGGGATATTTGGCGCGCTTCGCAATATTTTACGCGAATTTTGAAAGCTCGTCCAACTCAAATTTGGATCATCCGCGTGCCTTTCTTCAAAATTGGTTTGGATTCCTGCAGCAAAACATCTCGGAATCTAAACTACACATCGGTGCTAACCCCGCAGAACAAAATCAATATTGCGAACTTCTCCTACAGCAAATCCGACGCAGTGGCGGCAGTGAAGTGTACTGGCACGATTTAACCCTGTGCAGTACTCCGATTGTCCCCAAGGATCATCGTCCAATTTTATTGGTGATTGGGTTTTTACTCAAAGTCGCATGTGGACCACTACGTAGGTATCCACGCGATGTCCGAATTAAATGCCTCGCGCTGGAGTTATTATTGGGTCAACTTAAATTTTTAAAATCCTACCGAATGTGGGAAGTTCCCCTGCGACGGTTTATACCGGACGTTATACTATTGAACACACAATGGGGGATATCTGACGTGGACGTATTCCAATCTCTTCAATCACTTTTGATAGAGTTTTTGAGATTAGACTATCAAACAATGGAACGTGCCGTGTTGTTAGAACACTGTCTGGTGAATTTTTGTAATTTGGACACGCATGTCAATTGTCTGGAGCAGTTGTTGATTGTGGTCACGCAGGTGGCACCGCAGATCTTCCGTGAACGCTATTTACACTATTACTACAAACCCGTATTTCACAAATATCATACATTATTAAGTTTTCTTGCGGCCTTGGCCAATTTGGCCCAACGATTTGGTCGCATTGCGTTACCACAGACTGTAGAAGCGATGCGTAATCAGGTTCAATTGACTGCCGACACCGTTGAAGAACAGACCTGGTTATCATTTATTGGTGTTTTGGGATGTTGGAGTGATATCCTTCGCCAACTATGTCATCGAGTTTTTCAAGTAACTGGTGTATTACAGGAATTGGATTTTGATTGGATGAGCCTAGATAGTGCGAGTATATCGGCCACAACATGTACCCCTTTGATGTCTCCGATTGTGGAGGGGAGGAATGATGTTGAGGCAAATCTACATGATGGAGGTTTAGATTTGCACAGTTTGTCGGTTGGACAACCATCAGAAGTAAACTTACCGACTGATTTGAGTACCTTTTATCTAACCGCTGAATCAAATCTAGCGAAAGCCATGACAAGTCTAAATTTGCCTCCAAAACCTCATATCGTCGCTACCTTTTTGCGACTTCACATGGATTCCTTGAATCCTGTCCAACTTGGAGAATACCTTTCCAGCGGAGAACCGTTCCTGCAGCAAGTTCGAGACTGTTATGTTCGCGCGATTGCTTTTTCCGGGATGAACCTCGAACAAGGTCTTCGTCATTTCTTGACACAAGCCGGTTTCCGTCTTCCAGGTGAAGCCCAACGTGTGGATCGGATTATTTGTAGTTTTGCTAAGTGTTATTGGCATGACAACCGTGGTGATATTTTGAAATGTCCCTTTCCCAGTGAAGATTCTGTTTACTTAATAGCATTCGCGGTCATTATGTTGAACACCGATCTGCACAAATCCTCGAGTAAAATTAAAAAGATGACTAAGGCACAGTTTATTCGGAATTTGCGTGGTACGGATATGCAAGAAAGTGCAGTGACGGATGATTACATGAGCGCGATTTACGACTCGATTGAACGAGTTCCGATTGAATTAGAGTTTGCCTCGAACGCCCAGGAAGAGTTGAGTCATGCAGAGTGGATTGAAGAAAGCAAACATACTCAGGAATTGTTGCGCAGTGTGGTGGAGCAATCAACACAAAGAGAGCATCACTTACGAGAAGTAACGGTCGCGAATGCCTCGCTGCACAAGGAGTTTTTATCCAACTTGATTAAGAATATATATAAGCCGTTGACTCAGACAATTCACATTGCAATTGATTCACCCTTGAGTGACGCGGCTTGTTTGAGTCATTGCTTGGATCTGATTCGGTGTGGAGTTTGTGCTGCTGTTATGTTAGGTTGTCGGGAAGTGCAAAGAAATTTGGCGCAGCAGTTGGGGCGGGTGATTTTTATCGTCGAGCGGGAGCAGGTAAGGCTTGTCATGTTATATCTACTTTCTTTTCGGGTAAGACAACAACTAAAATTTTGTGAGTTAGGATATGGCTGCCGGTGATGCAGTGGACGATGCGAAGAAGCGGCAGCGGATCAATTTGAGTTTTTATACAAATGATCAGTCATACACGGAAACGGAGTGGCATCGGAAGCTCGAACATGCCTGCGAATCGCCGCGGTATGCAATAGATGCTTGCCGTGAACTATATAAAGTGGTTAAAATCCTCAAAAGTGGTCTTGCGGCGGATACTCAGCGAACTCGCCTTCTGAAACGGACCGCATCGCGAATTCAAGGTGGCTCCTATTTGTTACTTAAAAACAAGACTCGTGAGTTTATATTGGAAGGTATGATTAAGAAGCAAGGTCCATCCGGTAGGATTGTACGTCGTCGGCTGTTTTTGTTCAGCGATCGGCTGTTGTATACCTCCAAGAGCAACTGTGATGCAACGCCTTGGAAGATAAATGGCGACCTTTTGTTGACCGCTACCAAAGTTTCCGATGATGGGGAGTTTTCGAAAAAATTCGTGTTTCGCATTCACCACCCGAACAAGAGTTTTTTAATTATATGTGCCAATTTGGAAGAGAAGCAGATGTGGATGAATTCTATTTCTGATGCTATTGAGAAGAATTTTGAAGCACATTGTAATTCTCCATCAGTAGAGCATCATCTTGTGGGACCCAATTGTAATAACAGTGTTTTTAGTGCTAGTTACAGCAAAAGTAGCGGCGAAGTGTCGACGTAAGGTAATGAATATGTAAAGATATTATATCACTGAAGTATAGAGCAAGCTTATATTTGGTGTTGGACTATATTCAGAACGTTGCTGGTTCTGTGTGTATATCTATAATTATTCATTCTCTCCGAGATAAACGAAAACATCTAAAAAATGGATTGATTTAACGTTATCTGATAACTATGGTAAAGTTAATGGTTCATTGTTGTCATTGTTGAACATGTTCAGTTCAAGAGAAGCATCAATTTCTTTCAAAATTTATCAGTGTCAATTCCTGCTATTATTTAGCTAACCTTTCAGCAAGAAACGGAGTAAAGTTCCCAGACAATATTCATGCGCATAAATGGTGAATAATTATTATCACCTAAACCACTATCTTCCAATGTTAATTTTTCGTAATGTTAAGACGAAAATTTGTCACAAACTCAAAAAATATGCATAATGATTTTTCCCTCGAGAATATTCATACTGGAAAGAAATGCACAATTTGATAAATATGAATATTGCATTATCACAGAAAAGAACAGTACCGTATAGCTACAGATGATTAAATAAATACATGCATTGACTATGATATGTTCCTTTCATATTTCATGGAGGTGTTTGTTATATGTTTTCTTCAAAAAAATCGAAAAAATCCCTCACATTTTGTACATCACCTTCACAAAATTATAACTTATTCAAGGTCAATACGAAATTTTGTTACGTATATATTAGTGATCAACGATATACGGCGTTTCTGAACAATCAACATTTTCGCCCGAAACATAGTCAAATTCCTTGAGGATATTCGTACTGGAGGAATATCGAGTACTGAGGCTAAAATAAATGTAAATATTGCATTGATTATGGAATTCTTTATTGTTGACTTAAAATCACCTAGATACTTGATACTTGCGGTTAGGTCAGTATGGTGTAATTTTGTCGTTTATCATGGTGTTCTTATCGTAAACTCTGAATAACCTTGTTGTTGTTTTTCGTGTTGGGGTTGAGGGTTGGTATTTTCGCCGCGGGCTTGCGGTTGCGAAAGTGCGCAAGAGAGGTGAAGTCGAGCGTGTGCGACATAATGAATCTACATCATAAATCGTATACCGAATATCAAAAAGATCCAAGACTAAAATCAAGCCTTATTTTAGCTTATTTCTCTTTCTCTCTCTCTCTATGAAAGGAATGCTAACGGGTATCGGGTAACGGGATACATTTGTACCACATTTAGAATTCACATGTAGAAAATAAAAAATCTCTGTCGCGAGTCGCGAAATTAATATTTTTCCTGATACCTGCGTTAATTAAAATTGTGGCGCGCCTTTCAAGAGACATTACTTTTCAGCTAAATCGCTATTCTCAACGCACCGCTTACTCGTGTTTTTCAAGAAAGCGAAGTCTATAATTATTTATTTAAAATCCTATGTTGTAAAGAAATTATTTATCTGATGACATCTCTTCCCCGATTTTATTTAACAGTCAACGCACGGAAATGCTATAATGACCAGATTTTCGGCCTCGGTAAACGTCAAGCCATCTACAAAAATAAACAAAGAACGAGCAGAGCATCAACACTAAAACACATTCGAACAACCAAAAGGCCATCCCCGACTGCAAGCCGGTTATCATAAAATAAAAACTCAAACTAGATACTATTTTATCATCGTCGTTATTGATAGGGAAAGGGGGGTGGATCCATTATCAACGATCGAAGATAGACTTCATGCAACAAACCCTCGACGAAAAATCAATATATTTCTATACATTTCAAAATAATCATTGCGAACTAGTATGAGCAGCACCAGCAGTGCCGATCAGCCTCCGAATCCGCCGCAACCTACTCCAAATCCTCAATCATCGTCTTCAGGTACTAGCAGCGCTCCAACCCAACAGCAGCAGCAACCGCAATATTCTACGAACGATCGACCATCTCAACCACCCTTAGCACCAGACCCTTTCAATCCATATACCGCACAACCATGGCCTTATGGATATGGACATCCCCACCATCCGCCGATGCCGCCACATCAACCATTTTATCCACCAGCTTTGCAAGATGTGACGACAAACAATGACAATTCTGGAACGAGTAACAGTAATGCTTCGAACAACGATAAAAATAATAATAACAGTGGTAGTAGTAAACCGCAACGAGGTCAATTTCCTGCTCCCCCCATGGCTCCAGCTGGACAACCCTATCCGCCTGTAGCACCAGTTCCTCAACCGCTCAATCCGTATTGTTATCCATATATGCATCCTCATCATCCACAACATCCTCATCATCCCGCTGCATACAGTTACCCGCCAGTACCTCCTTACGCCTACCCTCCTCAACCTCCTGTTCCACCGGTTCCCCCTTCAACGTCTACTAATTCTACTGCAAACACAGAAGGAGGAGGAGGAGGAGAGGCAAGTAAGGGATCGTTTGTTCCGCCTGCCTTGAAAGTCCCCAGTGTAGCTCCACCGAAAGACTCTTCCAGTCCCGCTGGCGCTCCTCCCGCCTCGGCTCCTGTTCCAACAACCATACCGCCGCCGCCACCACCCTATGGATATCCACCAAACGCTGCTGTGGCAGTACCACCATCTTATTATCCTACACACCATTTATCTTACACTGGTGCAAACGTAGCAATTAATCCTGGGCAAATATACAGCATGGATCGTAAATCTAAGAAAAATGCTCAGTCCCGCGCGCGGGCGGCAAAACTTCGCGATCGTATCGAACAATTACAGAAGAGGCCAGAAAGTGAATTGACCGAGGAAGAAAAGCATACTCTTGCGACATATGAAGAAAGGCGGCGTCGCAAAAATGAACGTTCGCGCGAACGTGCTATTGAGAAAAAGAATGAGATTGAAAAGATTTTGGACAAGCCTGACAAAAAACGAAGTAAACACGAAGAAGACACTTTGGCCATAGCTTTGAATGCTAAGAAACGTAAAAATGAAGGTGATCGGTTAAGAAGGGAGAGAATAAAGATGGCCCAGATGGCAGCTGCTGGATATTCGGTTCAGTCGGGAGGTACTGCTGTAGGTGGGACTGTGGTAGCGACAAGAGGCAGAGGTAGGCCTCGAAAACCCGTCTCTCTGCCAGTAGGGGCTGCCCAACCTCTACCCATGCCATGGCCTACTGCACCAATTCCGCAACAGCACACTACAACGGCGCCTGGATCACAGTTTGAGGTTAATTCTTCTCAAGTGCAACAACACCGTCACGCTGACGGTTCGTTGAGTATAAATATTTTTGGTCATCAGGAAGAGGGAAGTAACATCGATATCAAACCTGAAGATGAGGTCGGGCATGCAGGCAATGAAGAAAGTGATGATGAAGATGGAGGTGATATGGAAGTATAGAGATATTGACTTGTTCAGTGATGACGGCGGAATTTTGTTATTTTACTTTTATATGAACGCCTTCATACACATGAAACTTCCATTATATTATATTCGTTAGAAGATGACTTTATATCTTCTACAGATGTTTATGATACCAATGATTGTTATCATTCGTCTAGTGAGTTTAAACTGGATGACGTAATTGAGGTATTCTGCCTCTAAAGATATTAATGTTGTCTGTTGTTACTGTCTTATCGCTAATTATAGTAAAGGGATGTTGCAATACGTATTGACTGTTTTCCCTTACTCCTGGTTATAATTCAGATTACAACGGGGAGATGATTTATTCTACCGGTAATCCGCTATGTAAGAGAGGAATATTTCAACAAAAGAGGATATGATTGAAAAACATATCTAGCAGTTAAAAAAATTTGATAAAATGAGTACAATTCTACACCTAATAGCGCTGGGAGGGGCAATTCCTTGCACGGTTCCACCGGCAACGTCTGCCATTCATCTTAAACGAAGACTGCGCGTTGTCAAACCTTTACTTCCTGTGTTGGAAACTTGATACTATGCTTGATAAAATCAGATATTGTCGTACTAGAAGACCTCACAAATTGCGTGTAGACAAAGGACGTTATCTTTGGACGTTAGAAAGTTGTTAGTTCAATATTTTAACGTAATTTTTGGATTAATTGATATCCATTACTTCGTATTTGCGGAAATAATGTGTACTAAAGAAAACGTTCCGAATGCATACCCAGTCCATAATGAGTCTCCTTCATAAATTGAACATGCTTGTCTAGACTTTCGAATCGAGTCGATGCCCATATTTTAACTGCACCGAAGGGTCCGTATATCATGCGATCATTTACGGGCCATCTAGAGAAACCGGGAATAAACGCTGTTTTATCGTAAGATTTCATGGAATGAAATGTTCCTCATCCATTTCATAAATATCAAGTGGAGTTACAAACATAACATCTGATCGAATCATTGCTACTTGACTGTACCGGATATCGTTATTGTTGGCAAATGAATCCATTAAGTTTCATGACGACTGAATAGTATGCCACATTTCCACAATATTGTCCATCGACTCAGGAAACTTATAGGTTTTGCTATTAAACGGAAAGTACAATAGATTACCTTTCTCGTCTTTTGTACTTCGTATCTTCACTATAAGATCATAGTACTTGGACCAAAAGTTTTCTTCCGTGTCAAACGTAAATTTTACAACAGGCAACGTAGACGTTCCAAACGATCGAGCAATCTCTTCTACTTTGTTCTTGAGAAGATATATCTCCGTTGAATTAATTGCTCCACCTCCTCCGGCGCGTCCTGATGGTTCAAACTTCATTTAATAGAAATGAACGAAATAATCACAATTAGATTTTGCATTAGGCCTGATAACGTTCTGTTCCAATGATGGGAGCACGATGGACTTAAATGCGCGAGGCAGTCCCCATAGACAAATGGCACATTTTTGTGACGTTGGCATTGTTGAGTGAGTAAGTAAGCCAAATGGTAACATTGCATCCTCATTGTGTTTCAAACTGGTATTTGTATTTAAGCTTATGAACAGCAAGATAAATTGAAAAAAGATGATTAACGCTACCAGTATTGGTAACATAACCTTTGTACGAAAATCGAGTTTTCGGCTGAATCGCCCTTTTCTAGCATGATCACGACATCGAATCATCAAGGCAATCTCAGCTTGAAAATGTATTTTGTTTCCATTTTGCTGCCTTCACTCATCCATATACTCTGCCAAATACAAACACAGAGCTTAAAAAATCATAGCTCTACCCTGCCCAGTACGTTTGTAGCTTGTAGCTGTTTCGCTGTTTCGCTCTGTATTTTTATTAATACACTCTACATACACTGGTACTTTGTAAATCTTCTTTTCTCTTTTAACCGTTATAGATCAAATTATTACATTACAGGTGTTTTCTATTTTCCCCACAAGAGACAAGAGTAGATAGTTGAAAAAGAGTGACCAAAGGTGCTAGAAAAGAATCGCTGGATGAAAGATTTTCGAAATGAAATCGGGTCTTGTACTATGTCCAAACGTTCAAAGGCACTGTAGAACATATAGGTATTCAACCTGTGAGAATATAGGGTCATCTCATTCTGGGAATCTACATCGAGTGAAAACTGAACTAACTTGTTCCAATAAGCAAAAGCGACTCTTCATGAGAAGCACTTTAGAATGGAATATGTATAATTTATGAGAAGTGATTTTAAAAGGGGTGCACTATGTTCCTACCGCGTGTATGGGTTATGAGTGCGCGCACATAAATAGAGAATAAGAAAGATATCTCGATTGTCGTAATTGCTGTCTGTATAACTTTAGTTACGTTATTCGCATCTATACTGTAGCTGAAGCTGTGGTTGAAGCTGTAGCTGTAGCCGTTGTTTTTTGTGCTTAATCAGTATCACCTTCCACCTCAATAATTAGGCTATATTACGGTAATAGTACGCACCAAGTCCGTCAATACGGAATAAACGGTCCCTGGGCATTCGGCTTCGGTTATTGTAATTTAGGGCCTTAGTCGAGATTTGTCGTCGGATAAGATTCCATTGAAAGAAGTTGTCGAGAGATTTTTGCCTTGAGTCACAGGTTGGATGGCTAAAAAAGTATCAACTACCACTTGCAATGAAAAGTATCTATGGCCGCCATCGACTAGTCAATACAGTTTTTACTTTTTCGGACAGGTTGAGAGATTATGAGGGAAAATTGGAATCCGATTTCTCTAAAATAATTTTTCATTTACCATGAAATCTTTTCAGAAATTCGAATCGTATTTTGAAGAATTTCAAATTGAAAGATGCAGGTGCTGAAAAAATAAACTTGAATCGTATTTTGAGTTTCAAATTGAGAGATACAGATGCTAAAAAATTGTTTTACAAGATTGACTGGATGTATCAACTACCATTATGTACATGTCTAACTGAGCCATCTATCATTGAAGCACTCTCCAGGCAATACATCAAAAAATGGAACAGAAGATCTGCTTGTTTGGGAAATATTTGAGAGAGATCTTTCGATGATGACATCCAATCGTTGAGGAGCACGAGCGTCAGTAAATCTTGAATTAATTGGATTTTTTCTCAAAGCATTTTCTTCAATTGGCTCCGAAAACGTTCGACCCCTCTTACTGTCACTGACATATTGCTGTGTGTGGTGAATGGATGGCATATTAAATTGAATTTCTTGAACAATACCTATATAGCATAGAAATAATTCATGAGTCCTACTTGTTCCTCAATAAATGAAGTATTATGAATCGTTCAACACTCACTGTTATGAAGTAATCACTGAACTAAAAAAAGTGAGGCAATCAGGTTTTGAATTTTTGGGAAGGGAAGTGTTAGTCATTAATATATATATATAGTTTTGAGTGTGAAAAAAAATGCCTTCTTAGAAATATCTATGACTTTTTATTTCTAACGAGAGTACAAAATGTACTCTCAACTACAGTACAGTATTTCTCCACTTCGACCTTCGACAGGCGAGCTATGATGTCTATTATCATTAAACACTCATATATACATTATACCGGTATATATATTTATCCGCTTCTACATGCAACTATGTTGTCTATTATCTTTTGTTTTCCGCGAATCGCAATCCTGCAAGACGCAAGACGCACTAGACATTTATAATGAAATGAAACGTCTATGTAGTCATTTTCGAATAGAAAGACATTGGTCATTTCTTTTTGTTCTCAGAAGTCTCGACATAGCTAACAACTACCGGTGCATGTAGCAAGCTAAGCTAAACTGACCTCAACCAAAATCAAGCTCGAACTAACATGTAAAATGTACTTCGAAGTAAAAAGAAAATCGAATTAGTCCGATACTACCGGTAGTCTAAATGTTCAGTGGATGACAAATTATTTGACGCTCAAATTTGAGCATAGAAGTGTACATGTATGTTATGATCATGTCGTATTTGCAAATGTGCAAATATTTTGCCTGTATTCAAAATAGGTTCGATCGTATCTTGTGAGCACCATTGTTTTGTTTGTTTCTTACATGTTAGTTAATTTTTTTCAACTGTATACGGTATACGGTACCGGTACTTCTTTGTTAACTTCTACTCTTGTACCAGGTATAGATTTGACGGGTTCCTACGTAAAAATAATTTCGTATATCATATCTTTGGATTTTGGATACGAGCTACGAGCCGTAAGAAAGTGATTAATTTCGCCGAGAGTGAATGCATGAAAAAGCAGTTGTCAGCTCCTGGTGTATTTATGATTTTAAAGATTTTCTTAATTTCGTCCATTTCATTTTTTTCGATTCTCCTCTTTGGTTGATCGAGTTGCAGCGAAGTTTAATAATAACGCTAGTTGTAATTCTATAATGAACGCAGTAATGAATAACGTTGGAGTAAGCGGAAGCAAGTTTAAAGATTTTGAAAACTTAAATTCATGAGAAATATTCCTCCAGGGTACGCAAATCCGTACGAATGGGTTCGTTGACCAAAAGAGCAACAGAGGACATTACAATTGAATTGAGCAGAGACTCCATTACTCTATATCTAATTTGTAAGAAAACAAAAACACCAATGAGATTCTGGGACTAACTAAACTTCAGTCTACGAAGTACTTTATTGTTCTTTCGGTAGTTGATTTGAATTTAAACAAAACTTCAATTAGGATTATTTCATTTGAATGAGGTCAATACTTGATCATCATTCTATCTGCACTGTTGCAACATCTACATTTTCAGTCAAAGTTAGGCTGGACGCTGAACCGTGATTCGAGAGATTAAAAGATGATGAAGGAAAATGCAAGATGATAATTATAAGATTAAAATGTAACTAGGATTGATCTTCTGACTCATTGCAGAAGATAATTTCAAGATCAAGATAACCGTTATAGGCTAATCTAGTATATCATGCAGTGTGCCTACTGCACGCTATTCCCCATAATTTGCTGTGCGAATTATTCAGAAGTTATTTGAAATGTGAGCATGATAATTACTGATTGTCGTTGTTAATAATGGGAACATATAAGGATTTTTGTTGAGTTTTTGTGATGTAAATGTCGTTTGTTCTTCATGTGTCGAAGGCACCACTAGTTGCGTTGAGGTGTTGTCTGTGCTTTCGTGTGTGTGTGTTTGCTGAAAAAAATATATTTTTTGTTTTTTTTGTATTTTGGATGAAATAATAAAAGTGCGATTACTTGCGGTAATATGGCTTGATGCGACAAATGTTAACGCGTTGAAAAACATTTGGTT